>Ga0099825_1002954_pt1 | contig 22674 bp, 13 predicted proteins | sample SiratroredBW_FD_76838 | JGI IMG/M metagenome (GOLD analysis project Ga0099825, IMG submission 76838) | Root nodule microbial communities of legume samples collected from California, USA - Siratro red BW | ecosystem: Host-associated > Plants > Roots > Nodule | place: USA: California | collected... | reverse complement strand
CACACACTCATTTCATAAATATATATCCACATATAAAATTCCACATATATATATATATATATATATATATATATATATATATATATATATATATATATATATAACAAGCACAACTTCTTCTTATAGTTATTTTTATATTATTCCAAATATTAAACATACATAAAATATATAATTTTTGTGATTTATTCCATGAAATCATTTGTCACTCACTATTTATATTTACATTTAGATAATATTTAATAATAATTTTTAAGTTTAATATGCTTTTTCAAAAAAAAAAGTAATAGTATTTATTTTCTTTTGTGTATATATGTGTGTGTATGTATAGATATATAATTTAAACTTAAATGTATCCTATATTTTGAGATGAGACCAATCACCGTATCGGATGTGTCGTATCCAATACTCTATCCGTGCTTCATAGGTTTATGACTATTTAAAGAGATCAGTCCAAAATTGTCTTGTAAAAGTGTGATCTCCTATTGAGACTGGTGAAAAGAAAATCCATGAACCCTTGCAACTTCTTTAATAAATAACTCCGCAACCTCTTTAGAAGTAAGTGGTGGCGATAAGGCAAAAAAGTTTATCATGCTTTGTAAAGTTAATCCACCACCACCAAAATGGTATCCATCCTTAGGACTTTAGGAAGTTCTTCAATAAAGTCCAACGTAAATGTTACAGCATATCTGTGTAGTATTGGCAAAGGCTACGAAAGACCAGCAGGATATAGCGCTTAATTCGAAAGATCAGCAGTAGATAAAGCTTGGTACGTATACCGTAGGCAAGTGTAAAAAGAAAGTAACATAGTTTTAAATATTATCCTTCATTCCTTTCCAACAGCTTGCCAGCTATCCACTTATGTTTAACAAAATTGTCTGCAAGCGTACAGGTGTCCATACTTCCTTAACAAAAGAAAGTTCCTGTTTGATACATTCCCTTTTTGTATTGCTGAATTGGTTTTCCCTAACTCTCTGTAACACAACCTCTCCCCCCTTCACTTGGAATATATTTTGAAATGAAAGGGCCCAAAATCATCCTTCCGAATATACAGTGTTAAGAATCTCCCATTTACTAGAAATATGGCACAAATATAATTTATTATACGTACATGCAAACAAATCAGTATTGAAGGGTTAAGTATAAACTTATTTTCTAAGATAGTATCAGAATCTATTCTAACATACTCTAAATTAACTAGAGATATAACCAAATTATAGTATAGAAGGATGTGTAAACCCATCCTATAAACCAGTTTTGTAGAGTTGAAATTAGATCTAGATCCACTTTCTGAGATTGAGGAGATAATTACACCCTATTTTAGACTAATAACATAGATATAGAATCAATCTAATTAACCCTTATATCCACCATTATTAAAAAGATTCTAATAGCTATAATAACAATAGTAGTATAGTACAAGTCGGTAGTGAAAAAATATGAGGACTGACCTGATAAGCAATAATCCCTGCATATGCACCAAGAAAGAAACTTGCTAAAATAGATGCCAGAACAGCCCCACCAACAGCCAATGGCCAGAGAAGGATAGCAAGACCCGCAAGAGGCACGCATATGGTCTCTAGGAAAGGGCCTTCACGCCCAATGAGGTCATGAAACAATCGATGCCACCCCTTAAAAAGCATGTATGGACCTTTGCACAGGGCAATAAATGATATAATAGGCACATCAACCACAATTCCAATAACTGCCGCCATTAGAGCACCAGGAATATAAAGCAGCCTGCATTAAAGCAGAAAAAATTAAAAATAAATCATATATAGCTCAAATCCTGTGTCTTGACAACATCATATTTGGCTTATTATGACCGGAGTTTATTAGGAATTCCTTTTCATGGTCACATTTTGTATTGCTTTTATGCTTTAAAAGACACCAATTCAATCGCTTTTCTTTTTCAATTTACAGTTGAATATTCTCATGATAAATCTATCAGAAACTAAAGATAAAACTAACACATAAAATACATAAGAAAGAAGACATAGTTAACAATTAGTGTTATAGTTCACCAAGTATTGTTTGAACCAAAAAATATAAAATTTTGGAAAAGCAGTTAAATGAGATTTTTCTGTACTTTGATTTTCTACTTTTTACTGAAATGCCACTGAAACCAGAAGATATTTGCAAAAATAATTATCATTCTTTAAGATCCTATCCAAGATGGTCTTCTGTCAATATTTTCAGTAATATGCTCAAGATTGCTAATAAGTTTGGTATGCAAATGATTAAAGATTAAAATAACCTAACCAACACTGTTTGGTATGACATACAGAAGAGCAGTGCCCTCTGCGATTTCAACAGTTATGTTTTTGAAAGACAGCAATCTACAGGAAATCCAACTGACCTATAGTTTGTGAAACCATTCTACCATCTTAGACTTGAGGGAATATTGATATTTTTTTCATTTGTTTCAACCCAGCTGCTTTAGTTTCAAAGTAAAATAACGAGTATCTACGTTGATAACATACTATCTACACAACTAAGATTTAAAACTAGAAAAACTTTAAAGTATAAGCGCAACCTAAAAACACAGTTAAACAAGAAAAAATGGAGCTTCAACCAATGTTTAGAAACTATTTCCAACTTAGTAGGGTCAAGGGAGGGTAGCTGTATGCAGCCTTACCCCCAGAAAGTGTAGAGATTATTTCCAGGTTTTGAACCAGTGGTCTCCAGGTCAGAAAGCACAATGACATCAAAATAAACAAAATAGAAAGGCATATAAACCTGATCTCATAGTATTTTGCATTTGGAGGTCCTTTCCGTTGCAGGTCATCCATAACTGAGAAGTACGAATGGAAAGCAACGTCTTTTACATCCCTTACAACCATGCAGCTCTTTTCAACAGTGCTCCATGTACCATCCTGACAATTTAGTACAGTTTCTGAAATTAATAACCGTAAAACAGACCTAATGGCCACTTCAACAAGAAATAAAGTATAGTGAACATACGATGAAACAGTGGTAAAGCTTGTCATCTTTTCCTTCCTCTACAGCTTCAAAAGTAGCAAATATGGGTGAAAGAAATCCATAGGCTGCTCCACCTAGAATACTTCCAACAATACCAAATATCGGCAACAAAACCAACAGCACTGGTAGTACACACAGGCAGATAACAAGCTTCAGAAGTGGCCCTAATTGTTTAGCTCTGTCCGGTTAGGGAAATAACCATGAGAAAGTAATCACAATATCATAATACATGGACAGAACAGTGAGCAAAAACTTGAAAGAGTGGAAGTCAAGGAAAGCACCTCAGAACGCAGTAATATGTCCAAACAGCATGCACTGTCCAAAGTGCAAGTATGATAGCAGTGTTCCCAGTTGCAATTATCACGCATATCAAAGGGCAGAAAAGGATTCCTGAAGTGATTGTCAATTAGAGCAATTATAAGTAAGGTTTACAATCACACTTCTGACATAGAACCCTACCCTTAATCTCTCTAGTCTAGTGGGGCATGACATACAAGAAGCTATTACATATTCCATTATGGAAACTAGAAAATGAAGCAAGTACAGAAACTATTTGAATTCCTTGGTTTTGCCAAGAAATAAGTCTAAGCTGACCTTAAACAATTATATAGATGGCTGTCATTAAATTTATTCCATCGTATTTTCAACTTTCAAAATTCTATGCTCCTATGATATTACATCTTGTGCCGCTGTGCTTATAATCAAACTCAAGATTAATCAGTAACAAAAATACAAAATTCAATTATTTTTTCTTATGACATGAGATACTTGAAGAAAGATTCAAGGTGTGGTTGATAACAATTAATTCAATAAAAACCAATAACTTGTCAGCAAACATTGGTCACACGGCAACTTGTGAAAAACCCCACACCAGGCTCCATATAACCTCCCCAGCTGAATAAATTTCACAGCACAATCACGGATTTTTTTTTTTTTTTTTTTTTTGTGATCGACACAGCATAATCACTGAATAATTTAACGAACTATAAATAGAAAAAATAATATATGCACAGATGATCCATTAGTATTTCATTTCCTTAAGTAACAACCTAGAAATCGTCTCTAATATGCTCGAGTTCAATTAGTGAATTTTCAACTAAAGTTGAACTAATTTAAAAACAAGAAACTCACAACAATTCAAAATAACGTAGAATAGATTCATTGCCTTACCTTTCATGTTGCCTAGAAGCAGAAGCCCAATGAAATAAGGAAGAAATCGGACGAAACTCCACAAAGAAGCACAAAACCCCGTAGGAGGCTCCATTCACTCGGATCTCTGCAAAAGAACTCTACAAACTCATCACACTTTGGGTTCCCCACTAACCACGCTCAAGTTAGAGAAGATCCAACCTTTGACCCACTTAACCTTCGATCAGAACATAAGAAAGGTTTCAAATAAACACCCAGAAGCCAAAAACCCGTTTTTTTCTACAGTAATGAACTAGCACCAAACTCAAACTAGCCCTTTATTATGCCCCTAATAATGACCACAGAAACAAGTGGATCTTCCTGAACCCCTTTTTGTTGGGTTCTCCAACTTCATAACGGTGAAAAAAAAAAATAGTTAACTTTGTCGAAGAGGGTACAAGCTGAATGTGACTTATCTGGCACTGTTGAAAAATTTCAAATCTGAAAAAAATCAGAGGGATATGAATGAAGCAGTTTGGATCACAGAAAAAGAATCAGCATAATGGTTAGCCAACTCCTCATATTAGTCGGATTCATTTCCACCTCCCCCCCTCCCCCCTGATGCTTCCAACATTTCGCGTATAAATATTTGTCTTCTTTATTTGTTAGGCCAAAACAAAAACAAGTTGAAGGTAATCTTTGTTTCCTTTTATGTGATTGTTAATGATATTAGGTGTGTTTTTATTTCTTCTAATTTCTTTTGCTAACAGACAAAGGACCGATAATTGAAGCTGAAGCGAGGGGGTGCCGATCATCGTTAATCATGTAAACCTTTATCGTGTTGGAATTTGCGGGAAAATAATAATCGTAATTGAAAGTTGGTGAAAAAAAATAAGGAAACTAAAATTATATTTTTGCTAAATTATAATGCTTTTATTTTAATTCCTAATTTACAATCTTCAACTCCTTTTCTCTCTTTTTTTCTGCCATTTAGTTTTCATATTTTAAAAAATTCTTAATCTTGGTTTAATTGTTAATTTTATTTTTTTATTTGGTCAAATTGAAATTTATACTTAACGTATTCACGTAAATTATCAACGAATAAATTACTTAATTATAAAATATGAAAAATAAATAAAAATTAAACATATATAAAAATACTCAAGGTTTGAACAAATTTACAATTTTTTTAAAATAAGAGACTTAAGTTTTTGAAAAAAGGTAGAGCAAAATAAAAATTTTAATCTTATGTTTTAATTTGTTTACTTTTATTTTAAAAATCTTAATTAATCAAGAATAATTTTTATTACTAAATGAAAGTTTATAATTGTTCTTATTAAATGATTATCTGATAAGTCAAGAAAATTTCTGTTGTTGTAATTTAAAAATTTTATTAAAATAATTGTGTTTTAAGTATATCAATTCCTATTTTTCTATACTTTTCATTCATTAAACTTAGTCCTTCTCTTAGTATTAATTATCTATCTTTTTTTTATGAGTTTTGTTTAGTGAAAGTGAATATTTGCCTATTTAATACTAATGTGTTATTTTGTTAAGGTGTCATCTTTGTCTATTTTAGTTTATACTTCTCTCTTATTCATGTTAATGTAAAGGTTATAAAATAAGTTTTATGTTTCTTTTTTTCCTATAATTTTCCTACTTTATGTTCTCAATTTCTTCCAATTTTCTCTCTAGCTATTCATTCATCTTTTTTATCATTCATCTTTTTGATCAGTGAGATCCTTAACTCATCAAAGACAACATTAAGTTAGATAATCAATTCTTTAACTAAGAAAATGAACCATGGTCATTAAGGAATTATTTCTTCCAATACTCTTTCACCAAGAATGAAACAAAGAGTTTATAAAATTCATAAAGTTGAAAAACAACATACCTTTGGATTAGTCGAAAAGAATTAACCTTATAATTAGAGTTTCAAGATTTTATTTTAGAGTTTTTTTTTTTATTTTGTGGAGGTAAAGTAGATAAGTTATTGTAAAAGAGGTTAGTTTTTAAGTTTTGTAAGTGACTTTGTGAAGTGCTCCTTATCATAGATGTGGCTCATGTCAAAAAAGAAATCCGTTAGAGTTTTTTTATGCAAGAAGCATAATGTAACTTGGCCTTCAAAATTCTTCTATAGATGTAAGAACTCGTCTTCTATAGATGTAAGAATCTAAACTTTTTTCTCGTTGTGTGACGTGAGTATCCACTATCTAAAGACATATTCTTTATTAGTAAAAGCATACTTAGGACAGTAGAAGACATGGAACAAAACTTAAACCTTTTTCAAGTTTCTCAAAGGAAACTTAGAACTAAGATTCCTCTTTTAAGGAAAGTTCCTTTGAGAAGATTATTGACAAAGTTGCAGAATATTTGATGAATCCAACATGTGATAACGATTCTTGAAAATTTGTGTTAGAGTAGTGTTTATGTGTGTGTGTTTCCTTTTCCGCTAGAATAAGTCTTGGTTATGTAGTTGCTCTAAGAGAAGTAATTAATTAAAATATTTTTTCAAAATAGGACTTAAGAAAAACTTTAATATTGATGTTTCTAGAGAGTTGTTTGATTTAATCAATTGAAATCATTTTAAGTGAAATAAATCAATTTGGATGAATATTTAATCGATTAAATTTGTTAAAGTCTACTTTTATAAATATCTAAGTTAAGAAGTCTGAAACACAGAGAGAGAGAGAGAGAGAGAGAGAGAGACATTGAGATTTTCTAAAAGATCATTTTGCACTAAAACAATTTTTTGTAAGATCTTTGATCAAGAATGTGAGAATTTTTTTCTTGGAGCAACTTATGCAGAACTGTGACTAATCTAGGTAGATTTGTTGTTGTTCTTAATGTATAGGAAAGTCTTTCTACAAACTTTGAACCTGTTGTTTCATTGTAGTTCGAGACTTAGTTTGTATTTTCTATATTTCTAAGTATTTGTGTAGGTTCTTGTACTATAATTAGATAGGGTTTCTAATTGTAGTTGTGTGGTAGGGTGTTGCACTATGTAGTTTTGATTCATACAAGGTGCAAGAATGTTTCTTGATGTTGTAGTGTATCTGAATTGTATTGGGTTGTGTATTTAGTGAAATCCTTGCTAGTTTGGTAAAGAATTTGGAAGTAGTTATTAAGAAAGGGTGAATTAGTATAAAATCTTTGTGTTCAATCTCTCTGAACTCTAATCTTTAATGTTTTTCTAATTCTGCATAAATGTGAATTAATCAAAATTGTATTAAGGATGATTTGAAATAAAATTGATTGTTTTTTGTGATACAAATAATCATAAAAATAATATTTCACTAAAGTGTAAAATTAGTCAATTGAATTTGTGTCATTCTTATATAATAAGAAATTGAACAAATTATTTGGTTGTTTTGATTGATTGTTTTTATATTGTTTGTAAACCATAAATTGTTGTTCATGGTTTTAGTGAAAATTTTCATTTTTTAAATTGTCTTTTGCAAAGATCTATCATAGTTCAATTCACCCCTCTTTACCTTAGCCTAAAGTGTTTTACAATTGATATCAAGAGTAAGGTTCTTGAAAGTTATTCAAGTTTTTTATCCTTATGGCTAAAAATAAAATTTCGTTTATTGAAGGAGCATCAATCAATAAGCCTCTAATGTTTGGTAGATTGAATTGTCAGTTATGGAAAGTGAGAATGAAACTTTTCATATGAGTCCTTAACCTTGGAATTTTGGATGTTATTGTGAATGGTCCTTATATTCCTAAAATCGTTGTAAATGGTGAAATTGTTGAAAAACATTTGTCTGATTGGACTATGCTAAGAGTAAAAGGGCTCAATTTGATTGTATGACAAAAATATTATTAGTTTCGCTTTGAATCTTGATAAATTTTTTAGGATATCACAATGTGCCTCGACAAAGAAGATGTGGAACGTCTTAAAGGTAACACATGAAGGTACCTTAGATGTCAAACGAGCAAAGAAAGATTTTTGTGGTTAGCCTCATCAAAAGTTATATGCACTGTCTCTTCAATCAACATGGTTCTCTTGTTATATGCTCTATATGCATGGCTATGTGATGAGTAACCTAGGAAGATGTCTTCATCTGCCTTTGAATCAAACTTACTTAGATTATCCTTACCATTGTTTAAAATAAAGCACTTGCAGCCAAAAAATCTTAGATGATAAATATTTGGTTTTCTTCCTTTGAAAAGTTCATTAAGGGTTTTCTTTAGAATATGCCTTATTAAAACTTTGTTCAACACATAGCAAACAGTGTTTACTGCATCAGCCCAGAAATATTTTGGAAGATTTGTTTCATTTAACAAAGTTCTAGCAATTTCTTCCAATACTCTATTTTTCCTCTCCACAACCTCATTTTGTTGTGGAGTTCTTAAAGCTGAAAAATTATGCTGAATGCCAAATTTTTCACAAAACTTTTCAAATCTTTCATTTTGAAATTCTCCTCCATGATCAGTTTTTATGACAACAATGATGCAGTTTTTCTCATTTTGGATAATCTTTCCAAGTCTCTTAAAGACACTGAATGCGTCATCCTTAGAATAATGTCCATGTGAACCTAGAAAAATCATCTACAATGACAAGACCATAATAATTGCCACCTATACTCATGGTTCTTGGACAAGTCCATGTGAAACGTTCAAGAGGTCTAGTTGTTGAAACAAAGTTTTTCTGTTTAAAAGAACTTTTTGTTTGCTTTCCCTTTTGCATGATTCACAAACTTTGTCCTTTTCAAACTTGAGTTTAGGTAAACCAATTACAAGTTCCTTTGATGCAATTCTATTTAAATGATGCATGTGAATGTGAGCAATGCGTCTATGTCACAACCGAGTTTCATCAATCTTAGTCAGTAAGCAATTGATTTCAAATTTTATGCAGTTAATGTCTAGCATGTAAACATTGTTAACTCTTTTATCAACAATGTGTGTTTGCCTAGAATCTGCACTAGATATGAGACATATCTATGGTTGAAATGTGACTAGCAGACCCTTATGACATAACTGGTTAATGCTCAACAGATTGTGTTTTAGGCCTTCAACCAATAAAACATTTTGTATGATCAAATTGTCTTTGACTCCTATATCACCACAACCAATTATTCTATCTCTGTTGTTGTCTCCATACATGAAAAATCCTCCATGTTTTATAACCAGTTCAGTGAGCAAAGATGCATCTCCTGTCATATGCTTGGAACATCCAGTGTCCAAGTACCAAAGCTTCTTGTTGGCTGCATCTTTAGTCTGCAAAATAGATTAATGAATAAAGGTTGGTACCCTGTTAACTTTGGGTCTAGAATTGTTATAATCACCTTTTGGTATCCACCTCACAAGGCCATTTGGAACATCAAAGAGTCTAGCTCTATAATTTCTAGCAGAATGACCTTTTTGTAAAAAATAAAAGCAAGTTTGAAAGGGTAAGGTGTGCTTGTTGCTGTATTTGAAAAAGCTGCTAAATTTTCTTATTTTCTTTTGAAACTTTGGTTTATATCCAATTCTAGCTTTATCAAACATGCAATTTTGGGAACCTAAAACAACATTTAAATTTGTAGTCCCCAAGACATGCTTTGAAGAAGTTTTCACAAGATATTTTACTTTAGCTTGTATCACCTTATAGTTTTCACACTTGGCTGGTTTGCTTGATTCACCCTTAAGGTTAGAAAACTGGAAAATCATGCTCAAGTGTTCAAAATCAGTTTTAACAATTTCCAGTTCTTCTTCAATGAGTTGGCTCTCTTTTCCAACCAATTGTTTAAACTTCTCAGCCTATTGTTTGCAAGTGCCAATTTATTTGCTTCATCATGTGTTTCAAAAATGATTTAAATAAATGCTTGAGTTGGCACTGCTTACCTCTGATTGCAATTTAGCCATTAAACACAAATTAATCTCCTCTTCTTTTGATGAAAAACTGGTTGTTGAATCATTTTCATCCCAAGCTATGAAGACTCTTTTCCCTTTGTTGTATTTATTGAATTTTCTCTTTTCCACAACTGTTTTTCTTTATGAACCAGATTTGGACATTCCATCTTCATATGTCCCTATTTTCCACATCCAAAATAAGTAAAGTTAGCAACATTGGAATCAATTTTCTTAATATACCTTTTAGACTGTTGATTCTTCTCTTTTCCCATCTTCCTTAAGAATTTGCTGAACTTTCTTGTTAGCATGTTCAAGGTTTCCACTTCACGGTCCTCACTGGAATCACTTTCACTTTCTTCTCCCTGAGTATCAGTTTTGAGTGCTATTCCTTTCTCCATTTTGCTGCTCCTTGAATTCGTTCATTTCAAGCTCATGTTCCTTGAGTTTTCCAAATAGTGTAGTTGTGCACAACGCGGTAAGATCCCTTGTCTCTGATATTGCAATGACCTTGGGCTGCCAAGATCTATCAAGACACTTCAATACTTATGTTGAGCTCTTCCTTGTCAAAGATATTTCCTAGTCCAATGAGATGATTCACTATATATCTATATGTGTGAATCTTTTCTACACATCGGCAATGATTTCTCCAGCCTGCATTTTAAACAGTTCATACTCTTGGATTAAGGCATTTTTTCTTACCCTCTTCACATCATTGGTTCCTCCGTGAGTCACCTCCAAAATATCCCACATTTCCTTTGCTGAAGAACATTAAGAGACTCTGAAAAACTCATAAATTCAAAGCTGGAGTTATAATATTCTTAGCCATACAATCAAATTGAACTTTATTGATCTCAGAATCACTTAATTCAGACCAAGGCTTATCAACAATTTGACCTTCAATCACAGTTTTAGAAACATAAAGACCATTCACAACTGCATCCCATGCACCATGATCAAGAGATCCAATGAAATTTTTCATTATGATTTTCGAAAAGGGATAATAGACCCCACTGAATAAAGGAGGCATGTTTATAGAAGCACCCTTTGCAAAAGGCAACATTCCCTCAACCATAGGATTGAAACTTGAATAACTTTCAAGACTTAGCTCTTAATACCTATTGAAAATACTTTTAGGCTGAGTTCAAAAGGGGAGTGAATTGAACTTAACAAAATTTTTGAGTTTAATAAGCAAAGAAAACGTTTTAAGAAAAATGAAAGTTTCCAAGAATCTCAAAGATCAATGATTTAAGGTGCAACACATTAACCAATTTCAATGCGAATAAATCGATTTAAAAAGTGACAATTTTAAGAAAATCAAAATTTTCAAACAAAGAGTTCTTGAATAGGCAAAGTAGGATTAAAATGCAGTCAGTGAATAAGTAAATTTTCAAACCAATAATCAATATATTGTTACACCAGTTTCAAGGTAAAGCAAATAACAATTCAATCACCCACAGTATGAAAACCAGTGAACAATTATGCAAAAAAGCTATTAAAGAATTGTTCTGATCGAAACAACTTTGACCTTAGCTAATTAAATTGAAATGCAAAACAAGAATGGACAAGTTTTCACGCAGAAGGAGTTATATATGAATTGAGCATAGAATATATTCAAAGATTAAAGACTTTGATGCAATTCAAGCACAAATGAATTAATCTATGAGCAGCAAATACACCTATGAAGAATTGAATGAAAGGCATAAAAAAGAATCGTATGAGAAGAGAAGGGTCATAGAGAAACACATAGAGCAATTATACTGGTTCACCCTTCCCCAATGGCTGTGTCCAGTCTTTCTTGCAACCCTAGCAAGAAAAATTGCACTATCAAACAATCAATTGTACATGTTTACAATCAAGAACACTTCTTGCACCCTGCAAGATAAAAAAACACCATTGAATATTCAAGCCCTGCAACCCCAAATTTTCATAATTCACCAACACTAAACCCTATAGTATCACCAATATCCAATTTGAATCAAAGATTACAATTATACAAATCACTACGCAAAACTTGAATCAACACATGTTCAAGATTTATGTTGTAGGAACTCCCTGATTTCTAGAAAAGGTGATCAGTGCAAAACCTTGAAAAACACCAATGGCACAATAAAAACTAAAGTCTTTGAATTTCTTCAAGAATAATTCTTTGATCTTTGAAAAACCAAACTGCTTTGTTTTTCTCAATATTCTTGTTTTTCACTCACGTATTCGCATTGTTCTCTTCTGTGTATTCGCTTTGAATGTCTAGGTATATAAAACATATGATAACCAAATAGTTTTTGAAAGCAATTAAAACAGTTTGAATTTAACGCGCGAATAAATCGATTTCTTAAAAGCGGAATCGATTTTTTTTTCTGTTAAAAACTGAAATTTCAAATGACTTTCCTCAAAATCTTTTTGCTCAATTTAATTACTATGATTTTAAGTATGATTTAACTATGCCAAAGATTTTCTTCTCAGTTATGCGCATGTTCACATTCACCTTCAATCACACTCACTAAGACAAAGACTAAGTCTTCTTCTTCCACTTCCATGCTTGGTTTTTACTTTTGTCCAATTGTTTGACTTCATCAAATATTGAATTTTGTCAGATTCTTAATATTACCTAGTTGTCAAATCATATGCATAAGAGATACTTCTAAATGTAGTGTAATATTAATGATCTTTTTATTTTTTATTTTAATGGTGTTAATTATTACCTACTTTATTGTTGATTAAAAAGTTCATATATGGTTCATGTAATTAAAAAATATAATTATTACCTATTTTATTATTAACATTATTTTTTATAATAAAATAATTTATAATTAAATATAGAGGATTGTCATTAGCATTACTTAGATTCATTCTTGAATAAGAATTTAGTCAATTAAAATTCCATTTTCATGTTTTTCTTTTCAAAACAGGGACTGGTTTTATTCAAATCGTTGTTGGATGTATGATAGATTTTATACTGGTAGAGGTGGTTTGAAAGAAATTTTTATGAATGGGGTTGAAGAGTTTGACATTAAAGCTTGTCAACAGTACTCTTCTTTGAATGAAAGAAAACTTAGATATCCATGCAATAAATGTCAATGTGCAAAGATTTTTCCAATTAAAATGGTCAAGGTTCACCACTTTAACAACGATTTCATGCCTAATTATTATGTTTGGATTGATCATGGTGAACAAATGCCACATCTTAATAACAATCATGTTGGTGTTTCAAGTACTGGTGTACATGTGGATGAAAGTGAACAATTTATGGCAATGCAAGACATGGTGTACGATGCTCTTGGACAACATGAAACATTTGAACCATCTAATTTTAATAACAAAGGAGCCTTCCAATGAAGAAGCTCAGAGATTTTATGATTTGTTGTTAGGAGTTAATAAACCATTGTTTGAAGGGGCTAAAGATTCAAAATTATCAATATGTGTGAAATTGTTAGCTTGCAAGTCTAATTGGAATGTTCTTGATCAATGTTTGGATTTTATTACAACAATGTTGTTGGATGTAAAGGTTATTATAATGCCAAGAGGCTAGTGTCATTGTTGGGGTTGAAGGCTATGACGATAGATTGTGCAAAATTTGTTATCAAGCACGATATCATGACCCAAAAGTTGGAATAAGTAAAACATACCCTCTCAATAAAGAAGAATCATTCCTCCTACCACATCATCCCCAACCCCAGTTCTTGGATAAACACCTTCCCCGCCAATTATAACACCCTCATCATCATCAATATCATCACCATTGCCAAGGGTTACACCATTACCAACACCCTCACCACTATCAGTGTCTTCTAGAATTGGTGATTCTCCTATTGAGAAAGGTCCACAAATATGTACTGATAGAGGTCATGCACAATCAAGTATTGAGGATGATGATCTCCTACTCAATCATCCTCTTCCTATGATTTCACCTTATGGTCTTGGGTAAGTAATAAGTATAAATAAAATCTTTAACATTATTTCTTTTATCAATTTATTGTCTAATAATTTCAACCTTGTCGTCTTTCTTAGGTTTCATCCAAGTAGGGTTGCATCACAAGCAATCACAATGACCATTAAACAACGGTATCGTGAACCTTGGCTTACATGGAGTTTGATGACTGATGTAGATACTTCCAACGTTTTAAAGTAATTTTTCTCATTTAATATCAAAAAAACTTGTTGTATTAGTGTTGTTGAATTCAATTAAAATGTCAATATGTTTATATATAAGTCTGATTTTTATATAATGTTAAGTTATTGAAAGTTAGGTAAATTAAAGATGGTATGTTATTGGTTTTAGGTATTAACCATTTGTCATAATTTATTGTTGATTATGAAGTATTTCTTAGTTATTATTTCTTTAATGTCAAGTATTCACAAAGTTTCTCATTTTTAAGTATACATTTTGTGTTTACATAGACAAAGATGTGCTTGGTTACGTAGAAGCAATATTCTCTTTAATTATCTTGGAGTTCCTATTTTTATAAGTTCTCCTAAAGCCAGGTTTCTTCAATCTCTTGCGAATAAAGTTAGATCTAAATTGGCCTCTTGAAAAAGGAAATCTCTTAGCATGATGGGGAGAGTGGAGCTTGTTAACTTTGTGATTTATAGTTCTTTATCTTATAGCTTTCAAGTTTATAGGTGGCCCTCCAACTTCTTAAGCTTGTTGATAAATGGGTTAGAAACTTTATTTGGACAAGTGATATTAATAAACATTTGTGATTGTTAATTGGGGTACAATTGGTAATCCTAAGTCTGAGGGTGGGCTTCAAGTTGTTAATTTTCAACTTGAAAATAAAGCTTATTTGGTAAGGATTGCTTGGGATTTCACTTACAAATATTGTCCTTAAATTTATTTAATGAAGGTTCGGTTTCTTAAGTCTAGATATCAAAGAGTTTGGGTCCTTCTTTTCTTTCTCCATGTGGCCTGGTATCAATGATTGGTATGATGTGATTTTAGAGCACACTTTTTAGACTATTGGGAGAGGTGATAATAGTAATTTTTGGAATGATCTCTGGTGCTCTGAGAAATGCATCTCTCTATTTGCAGGTGTTTCTTATGTCGAAAGGATTAAATTGAAAGTTATTGTATCTCAAGGATGGAATGAAAGTGCTTCTTGGGATCTTTCTCCTTTTCTTTTAAATATTTAAGGTCTGAATAATTTACATTATATTTCTCTGACCTCCTAGGAAGATACTCCTAATTGGATGTTGGAAGATTTTGGTTCTCTTACATAGAAGGCAACCATAAATTTTTTTAAAGATTCTAATCCTACTTGTCAATGCGATAAACTGATCTAGACTAGTTCTATTCTTCTTGCGAAGACTTTAGTGCTTTGAAAGGTTTTACATCAAATGTTACTTGTAAACAAAGATATTCAAATTAAAGGTCTTTCCTTATATTCTATGTGCTCTTTGTGTAGGAAACATAAATAATTTTTTCTCAATTTTTTTTTATTGCTCAATCACCTTCCATATTTGGAATTATACCAAGCAGATTTTTCCTGAGTTCTCTCTTCTTTCTATTAATAATATTATTGATTTCTTAATGCTTATTGGGAGTCTCTTAGTTAATCCTGTCAAGCTATTACTTGCTCTATTCGGATGATATGGAGGATGAAAAATCATGTTAAGTTTCAAGAAAACATTTACATCTGCTCGGTTATCCAGATTGTTAAAGGTTTGATCAGAATGACAGGTAATTCTTCCAAGAAACACATGAATGATGACATTATTGACTTTTATCTAAAGTTCTTTTATATCGCTGCACATTGTAAGAAAGAGATCTTTCCTATTCAGACTATTTAGGAATTCTCTCATATCAATTGGATGAAAGTCAACACTGGTAATGCTGCTAAATAGTGTCCGGGTTTTCCGACATGTGTAGATATTTTTTTTTGTGGTAGTAAGGGTGAATATATAAGTAGTTTCTCCTTTTTTCTTGATGTACAAAAAGTCTTTATTTGCTGAAGTTATAGAAGTTATTTTGACTATTGAGCTTGCTTGAAACAAAGACTTCAGAGTATTGAATGTGACTCTTCTATGCTTTGTCAAGTGTTTAGTTCGTTTAATCCCATTTTTTTAATCCTTGAAAAAGAGATGAAGAAAGTGTATGAAAATATGTAAAGAAATTAAACTCAAAGTGCATGAAGATAGAAAAACAATTGTACTAACAAACTGACTTCATTAGATTTAAAAAAATTAATTTATAAATGATATTATATTTTACCTACTGTTATTAAATTAAACTTTTTTTCATAATAGATATGAACTCTCTCTGTTTTGTTTTATTTAGTTTAATTAAGAAATATTTATCATCTTTTCTTATCAGAAGTTTGATTCAGTCTTACCATGATTTTATATCTTTTCTTTTTCCTTTTAATATGTTTTATGTCATTGCATATGTTGTTGAGTTTTGAAATATCAACTTAACTAAGATATAAAAATTACCTAACATGAATTTTATAAAAAAAAACACAAAAAGATACTCATTCATGCTGATTATTTATATTTCATTAAATGTCAAAATATAAGGGTTGAGTCACACATCATTCTTTTTTCACCTAGAGCCTACCCTTGTGTTGATGGTCTAAGGTTCTGTTCCCAGTTCCCGAGTATTACAATGTTCCAAATATTTAATTTTGTGACTATGTTCAAGTTTTCAGAGCAACCTATACATTTTTTGTTCTTGTACTTGTACAACATGCTTGACTGTTTCTAAAGCCTTGGATTGAGATCCAACACATACTAACACTTTGTCAAACTCGTTCAATCAAAGGTCTAGAAACTGCCCCTTACATGTTGCGCCAGTACAGCAGTTGAATATAGATTTTCCCGGTTGTTCATATATTTGTACCACTGGGATTTTACATTCCATAAACTTATCCACACCATTTTCATCAAGAAACAATCCCAGTACTACCCAAAACCAAAAGACATGAAAAATTCTATTCCAACGCTGTAATATCACAACATTCTTATTATCAACCGCAAATCCTTCTACAATTCTCATTCCCTCTTCACAAATCGACCCTGCAAAAATGTACCAAAAAGAAATTCATTTTGCAGGAATTCAGCATGTCCAGAATAGGAATAACAAGTTTCAAGACGTTTTAAACCCAGACAAACATGCAAACAAGCATTATACCAAAAATTTTGTTTTATAGTAATTGCAACGCATGGTCTAATCCTAATTTTACAACACACGCTGACCCAAATAATCTCACCCAATATGAAAATGTGTTTGACAGAAATTGATGATAGCATTTCTCATCTTTACTACTGCATTTTCACTCATAAAAAATATTGAAGTTCATTCTTGACCGTACCAAAGCAAGTAAATAAATGACATTTTCAAAAAGTATAAAATACATATGAATGATGGTAAGTTCATTCCATAGCACATTAAACATATGCTTTTAGATTTTACTCATATACAGGGGTGTTAATCTATCTACTAATAAGCTTGCTGATTATGACACCTGATCTCAGTATTTTTGGGGCAATATTTCTGGATTTCTTAATCTAGAGTTCTCTAAAAATAGATTTATCTACTTTGTTATAGGATAGTTTCATATTGAGTTGATTTGTTGTCCCCACTTTCTTTTATATTGTTCTTTTTATTTGTATTCCGAGTGAATGATTGATGTTGTTTGTAATGACAAAATAGTTGGGATGACAAACAAAGTTAAATTAATAAAATCTATTCGTAACAGGATTGAAGGATCAAGCCAAGTATTGCATTGTTTCAACTTGATCAAATTTGCATTTTTATTCATTAAAAGATGTGCTCTACTATACGAGATCTCTAATGCTGGTACTGTTACGACTTATAGGCTACTGCCAGCAAAAGATTTCTAATCTTGAGCACTATGAAGTGCATTTGAAGTGTTTCACGGGGTTGCACAATTTCAAGTTACCACCATGTAATTTCAATGACATTACGACAAACTATCCTAGAGCACGTGAACTTATAGTATAGAACCATTGTGAGTGAGTTCAAAACATCAGCTTTGTACCCACAAGTATATGGTCACATGCCTAAGACAATATAAGAGGGAACATGATAAGGTGTTGTGAACACGTGCCGGAAAAAGACTAACAAATAGAGGGAAAACAAGGGCAGAAGAAGCTATGCTTGGTCATACGAGGAAATACGAAAGAAAATTTTACTTGAATACTTGTACCATTATGAGAAAAATGTCACTTTACCAAAATTGTTCTTTTTTTTTTTTTTGAAGTTATCTTTCATTTCACAATACCAAAAATATACCAACTTAAATATGTTTTAGTTACTTTATAATTTTTTCCATTTCGTCCTTTTAGTTCTTACAAAGTCCTTTGAAATTTATTCCTTTCACATATATTAGTCTTCCGTTTGTTTTGTCCGTTAATTGCTAATGTAAATGAGAAACCAACTGAAAAACTCATGATATTTAGAATGATTGAATGAAAATTTCACGGTGTTTAAAATTAGAGAACCGAATGGGTAAGGACACTTGATGCACAAAATAAACAGGAAGATCGACAGACTCCATAAGAAAGGAAGAATATCTATTCCAGTTAAAGCATATTATCGAAGTGCCATTCTAAATACCACTTTCAGCTCATTGCAACACTTGAAGCTCTCAACCTCAACCTCCACCTTAGGAGTATGTTAGATACCAGCAGGAGCTTGAACATAACAATTTTTTCCCTCTTCCCCCTTTACCATTTTGCCATATCCTCCACCATCTAGTCATACTCAAAAGTATGGAACACATACAAGGTTAGTATTTGGTACCTTTGCCCCAATTAGCAACTACCTAGCATTAGTACTAAGTAGTCTATAGGATAGGGAAGTACACTGTGTAAGGTAAATTCTCGGTTTATAAATCTTTCAATAGTATGCTTCTGGAATTTGGCCAGCTCATAAACTCAACACAACTTTCATCCCATTTGTCTCAAGAAATATATGCATTTTGTCGTATCTTTATAAATTAGCGTGTCTGATCAACATAAATACAGTTCACGTGTCGTTAAAACTACCATTTCGTTTCATGAAGAAATTTGACAACTTATGAGTACCATGTGTTAGGATTTGCTAAAGTTTGGAAAATAACTACTTTTTTCGATCTCTAGTACAAGATTCTGATTATCGGTTTTTTAATACAAACTGAATTAATTGCAACACACTAACAGTGTCTTAACCCAAGGGAATTGCTAATTGCCTAATGGACAAATCATAGAATAAGTTTATTATGTTTTGCAATCAATATAACAATGGCATGAAGATGGTTTTTCCAACATCAAATAGCCTCCATCAAGAATATGTAGACTAACATACACCCATCAAGAATATGTAGATTAAAACACTGTAGAGTGAAAAACTATCTATACTTCTGTTAAAACAACTTTTAACTACGGGAATAAAACAGTTTTTTTTTTTTTTTTTTTCTTACATCACCTGCAAAGTGGCATGGAAATTGAATAGAAGCAATCAAATAATACCACAGCAACAATGAGAGTAGGGAATAGTACCTTCATCCTGGGCCGTTTCTCAGCATTCAGCTTGCGAACTTCATAACGAATCTTCTTAGAGAAGAGTCTGCTTTGCCTCTTCTCCTTGTATCTCTGCACACTTGCCTCTCTCTGCCCCAACTTCCAACCATTTTCTTCCTTCACATTCGTCTTGTTAGCCCCACAATCTTCAGGAACACTCCATGCGTTCCCAACCGCACCATTCCCCCAACCATCCCATGCAACCTGTTCAAAAACCAACTCATGAATTTAAGAGTGAAAGCGTCACATCCCATTACTTAAACAATTTCTCTAGATCCTAGCCATTCCATTTATAGCTTGTATGAAGTCATGGCCACCATCTACCTTTCTAAGGTTAACTATTCATTCTTTAATGATGATTGATAAAATAAGAACAGTAAGCAACAAACTTGGGTCATGCTCGTCTACCTCAGCTCTTTGCTTCTAAATCGGGCAGAAAAGAAAGACAAAAGAAAGAAAAGTCCCACAACATACTCCACTACTTTTTAAATTCCTCGTCGAAATACACCTTTTAACCAAAACAAATGGATTCTCAATCACTACAAAATTTAACTAAGGCACAATCCGACAATCAAATAAATAAATAATCTAACTATACTTCAAACACGCTCACCTCTCATCTTACAAACAAATCAGTGACGTAATCTACCATGAACCATCTCTTTGTTTTTTTTTTAATCCAATCAATGATGTCTCAAACTATAAACAGTGCTATATATGAATTATCTTTCCAACATTATTTCTCTAAATCTCCAGATCTAACATAAGATTACATGCCAGTAGGTGCCCATTCTTCTAGTTGATAAAATACTCACATAAATTAGAAAAAGGGACTAGTAATTTTTTCAATCCCCAAAAAATTGAAACTTCCGCCCTTTGTGCCTTTAACTTTAAATACCAAACTTACAGGAGTTCAGCATTTTTTTTTGTATACAAGAGTCTTTCTCTAAGTTATAGTATAATTACTTAGTGCAGATTTAAATTCAAATTAGTAAACTTAAATTCCAATGAATTCATCCAAATTTAAGTTTACTGAGTTTTCAAAACTATCTTGATGCGAAAATCACTTCTAAAGAAAGTTAAAAATATCACCACGCTGAGTTTCCTGGACAAAGGTAAGTTGTAGGAGAGTAAAAAAAAACTTGAAACCAATCACAGTCTTAACGATTTGTCTAAGAAGGGTCGCAACTCGAAACTCTTGTCTTCGGCATCTAAGATGTCCAAAAGACTTAATTGAGCAACCAAAATTTGGGTATTAAAAAAGTCTAGCTAATCGGTGTCCACTATCTAATAAGGAATTCAAAATAATAATAATAATAATAATACTAAAAAATCACATAAAAAAATACGTATACCTTTTTAATTTCAATACAAAATTCATTTAAATCTTTATCGAGTATCTGAAGAACTCTTGATACCATTTGTCTTAAAAAGAAGAAGAGAATAATGAGAAGTGAGCATTTTTAAAAGTGAAGACAAAAATCAATAAATGGGAATTTTTGATAGACAAAAGAAAATTATTAAGCCATAAATTATTTGAGAGTGGAATGAAAAATACATGGGGGAGGAAGGCATTATGAAGGAGGAAACCGTTGAGGAAGTCTGGGACAGTGTGTGGGCCTCCCTCCCCCGCGACGTATAGCGAGCCTTTATCAGACCAAGCATTCAATATCCCCTGGTGATCCAGCTTCAAAGACAACAACCCAAAGGACGTTGTGGTGGTCGTTGTCCCCATCATGCAATAACTCGTCACCTCCTCCATCGCCTCCTTCTTCTCCTCCACCACCTCCGAATAGCACACCCACCTTTCCTCGCTCCCCTCCTCGCTCTCCCTGCGCCGCATCGCCTTCCTCACTAGCCAGTTCCCCGCGTCCTCCGTCGGACACGTCAGCGCCGACAGCGACCCCTCTGTAGTCGCCGACGACGGCGACATCGAGTCCTCCTCCAGCAGCCCTGTCAGCGTTGCCCCGCCCTCCGAGCTGAACAGTAGCGCCACGTTCTGCTCCTCGTGCATGTCATGGTGCTCCGGATGCAGAGGGAAGAGGTTCAGCTGCGGCTGCTGTAGGGCCTTGGGCTTGGGCTGGGCAGCCATGTTCTTGGGCTCGGATAGCTGAAGACGCAGGCTGACAAACTTGGGCCTCCTCGTCTTGGTCCGGTTCCCACGCCGGTGTGGCTTAAGCGACGAAGAAGAGGAGGAGGAGGAGGAAGAAGAGTGATAACGTTTGGTTGGTTTCCGAGTCCTCTTCATAATAGAGGTTGTTTGAATGTCTGGAGAAGAAGGACTGTTCTTGTTGCACATCACTGAATGAATGCGCACACACCAAAACACAACACACACTAAGGCTCTCTCCTTCTCTGTTGGAGTTTCGGATTCTCACTCTTGGGGAGGCAAGAAAAAGTGAGCGAAATGGTGAGGACTTTTTCGAGAGGTGGGACAGGGACGCATGAAGGGATGATGTGACGTGTTTCCCATTGACACGTGGAGCCTTGTTATTGGCCACAGAAGTGGATTCCATTGTTATCTGGATTTCGTTTTTGGAAGAGATGAGGAGATAGATTGGGTTTGGAGGGAATTGGTTCAAGTGTTAAAAAATAAAAAGCTCTTCCCATCCTTATTGGCACTCTAGATTACTCGCTCGCACCACTGTTGATTGATTCAAAATTTTAGATTATTTATACAATGAAAAGAAGCTCTTAGAAGACTCCGGATGTACACGTCTGCATGAATGATAATACCCCTCCATGTATATGCCATATATAACTAAGATTTAACATTCCACTTAAAATTAATTAAATAAAAATATTCTTAGTTTTAACATATCAAAAACTTATAACAATTTATTACGCATTTAACACTTCAAATATTTTTTTACAAGAAGTAATTCTAATATTCATATATCAGTCACATGTTTAAAATATACTTACTGTTGAAAGAGTAGCTAATGATGATTGCGTCATGAGATTAGGCTGCGTCAAATTATAAATTATATTTAAATCGGATATTTATTAAAATATAGTTGGTGAAAAGTTTATGAGTTAACATTTACAATATTTATATTATTTGTTTTACTCTTGAGATGTAATAATATGCTGTTTGAGCTGTTATTATTGGTGGCATTATTATAGATATTAATTTGTTATTGGTGGAGCAGGATAAGAGAGAAGTCATGTGACTTGAATAATTAAGCATTTGATAAATGAATTTGTTTGCAT
>Ga0099825_1002942_pt1 | contig 22721 bp, 14 predicted proteins | sample SiratroredBW_FD_76838 | JGI IMG/M metagenome (GOLD analysis project Ga0099825, IMG submission 76838) | Root nodule microbial communities of legume samples collected from California, USA - Siratro red BW | ecosystem: Host-associated > Plants > Roots > Nodule | place: USA: California | collected... | reverse complement strand
CCAAAGGAACCTCCTCATCCAAAACCACCAAAGCCATGTCCCCCAAAGGAACCTCCTCATCCAAAACCACCAAAGCCATCACCTCCAAAGGAACCTCCTCATCCAAAACCACCAAAGCCATGCCCCCCAAAAGAACCTCCTCATCCAAAACCACCAAAGGTTAAGCCTCCTCTTCCCCCAAAACCACCAAAGCCAAGTCCTCCAAAGGAGCCTCCTCATCCAAAACCTCCAAAGCCATGCCCCCCAAAGGTTAAGCCTCCTCTTCCACCAAAACCACCAAAGGTCAAGCCTCCTCCTCTTCCACCGCCAACACCACCGGTTAAGCCTCTCCCCCCACCGGTTCCAAAGAAGCCATGCCCACCAAAGCATCCACTTCTTCCTCCACTCAAGCCATATCCACATCCACATCCACTTCTTCCTCCACTCCCACCTTTTCCCAAAATCCCTCCAAAGCACTTTTTCCACCACCCCAAATGGCCTCCAGTTCCCCCATCTTCCTCTCATCCTTAGGCCATATTGCAGAGCTAGATTACTCTTGGTTCTACAAAATATATGTGTGCATGTTTTCTGTCATTTTATCAGTATGATGAAGAATCCAGCAAGTCTATTGTTGCTAATAAAGCCAAAGGATAGGGCTTGTGATGTGAAGAAAAACATCAAGCAAGAATAGAGAAAACAAAATAGAGCATTTGATTAAGTTTGAAATGTTTCTTTGGATTTGAGTGTGATAAGGTGTTGTTCTGAATGAAGATCACTGAAGTAAAGTTAGACAAAACCCTATATAATTTCAAAGTGTTTAAATAATTTTTCAAGTGCATTGTGATGGGATAGTTAAGCCTCCATTATGTCATTTTCAAAGAATAAGAATGTATATTTATATATTGATTATTTAATTAATAGTCACAGCCTTTTAATGTGTTTTTTTATTGCTTAAAGTCTCCAAATTCAAAATTGTTACAAATTTAAGGAATATGTTACCTAGACACACCTTGTGCTAATAATTGAAATGGGATAAGACAAATTTGTCCATGTAATATTTAATACACTACACTGCATCCAGATTTTCCTTTTCCTAAATATTGACCATTTTATTATTATCAAAATTATAATATTATTTATTAACTTGAAGGAATATTTAAAAGTAAATAATTTTTTAAATGTCTTTCCGTCTTATTTCAGTTTAATGTCAAAGATAAATATCAATATAATGAAATTAATCAGAGGTCAAGTACCAAGTATGATTCCACCCTCTATGATTTGACATGATAATGATTGAGTGTCAATATTTTGATCTTGAAACTTTATATATAATGAAGAAGTCTTTTTACGTGCTAATAGTCTCTATGTCTAGGGTCTATTTGTGTATATCTAGAAAAGATAATAATTATGAAAAATTATTCCATTATAAAGTCATGAGATCAACCAAGTAAATAAAAAATAATAATTAATATTTCACATTTTCGTTTTTTTCTCCTTGTATAAAAAAATTGTTTTAAAATATCTAACAATTTTTTCTTAAAAACTAATACCAATTCATGTATAAATACGAGTAACCTAAAAAACATCTTTAAATACTCTGATTTAAGGTCAATTATACTTTAAACAAATTGTTCACATGCTTATTTAAATTACAGTTTATTATAAAAATTATGACATTATTTACAATTTTAAATTGTCACTCTTTTTTATATAAGATGGGTGCTCCAACTATTTCAATTTGACTACTATGTCATATTTTGTAGTGATAAGATATATGACTATTATAATATGTATATACTCTGATTATATGACAATATAAGTATATTTGTGATTTTAATATATTTATATTTTGTATAATAGTATGTTTATTTAGTGTATTTTAAATTTTACAAAATATTATGCAAGTATATATATATATATATATATATATATATATATATATATATATATATATATATATATTATAAAGAAATTGTTACATACTATAATGATATATATTCAAATAATTTTGTTCGTATATTTTTTTTTTGTGCATTTTAAAAAATTTTATCATTATAAATTTATTTGTATTTGTACATTTTTATAGTGATTTGTATTTATATTATGACATAGTTTGTACCATTTTGACTCATATGGGTTGAGCAAGAATAAAATATCAAAATAACAATTTAAGAATATATAGAGTAAAAATTAATGAAAGATAAATTATAAATTAAAAAAGTCAAAGCAAACACAACATAACTCTTGGAATTTTAGGATTTAAAAAAATATAAGAAATATGTTATACACAAAAACTTGTTATTTTATTTTATTAGTATATTTTATGTATAAAATAAATATAATAAAATAACAAATATTTATAATATTTTAAGGTTAATTTAATAAATTTAAATGATAAATAAATATATTTTGTAAAAGATATTATAAAAAATTGAAATATTTCTTAAAAACTAATTTAAATAAAAAATATTAAGTAAATATTCTTAGTTTTTCTTGATATTTATTTATTTGAATTTTCATTTTCATTTTTTTTAATTATTGTCACTAATAGAAAAAAGATATTTAATCGTGGTTGTATAAGGCTTACAAGCGCGGTTGTACAATCGCGATTGATTCAACCGTGATAAAAAGTATTAAATATACAAATGTGGTTGTAGAACCACAATGAAAAGTATAACATACCACCGCGGTTCTTCAGAAACTGCGTTGAAAAATGACACAGAAGGTGCAGAAATATATAGAAACTGACACATACAAGCGCGATTGTAGAGGGAACCGCGTTGGTATGGCACATACAAACACCTTCATCCCATAACAACCTCAAATCTCTATCAGAGGACTTAGATAAACATCTATGTCATTTTCCGGGTTACCTTGGTCCTGATATCATCATAGACAACATCATATACTTTTTCTTCATGCACAACCAATACGGCAAATTATAAATAATTAGCAAAACAAGTCATGAACTATGTTTGCTACTTAAATTACCGTATGGATTCATACCATCTGTTGTAAGACCAAGTCTGAGATTTATTGGATCTCTCCCAAACTCAAGATAGAAAGAGTCAATTTTCTTCCATTGTGGTGAATCGACAGCATGTCGTAACAACCCATCACATTTTCTTCCATTTGCATGTCATGTCAAGTTCTTTGCATCATTAACATTGGCAAAAAAACATCTTAATCGTGGTATGATTAGAAGATAGCACAATACTTTTGTTAGAGGACCCTTTTTCATGTCATCATCATCACCGTCATTATCCTTTACTTTGTATCTTGAAACCCCGCATCTAAGACACTTATGCAATCCTTCAAACTTTTTTTTGTACAATATGCAATCATTGGGACAAGCATGTATTTTTCGGTACTCCATACCCATTAGACACAGTATCTTCTTCGCCTCATAGTGACTGGTTGGCAATGTATTACCTTCTAGAAGTATTTGATGAAACAGTTATAGCAATTCAATGAAACTTTTATCAGTTCATCCATTTCTTGCCTTAATATTAAATAATCGCAATACTGTTGACAAGCGGAAAAAAGTAGAACAACCGGGATATAATTCTGTGACTAAATCATCTTTCAATGAATCATACACATGTGCTTGGTGGAAACTATCTTCTCCAATATCACAAATCATGTCTTCCATGCAATCCTCATAATATACATTAGAATATTCACATTCAATTGTAGATTTGCTATAATATTGCTCCAAAACTTCACCATGCCAAGTCCATATTGTATAGCTCTTCAAGAAACTATCACGCAAAACATGCTCTTGTATCAACTCAATATCTTGTCCTATCACATTTACACAATTCACACAAGGACAATAATATTTTTTATTTACTCCTACTCCATTCCTCTTAGTAAACTGTATAATCTCTTTAACACCGTTCTCATATTCATCACTGATTCGACTTGCAGTTATCCAACTTCGATCCATTACTACGTTCAAAAAAGACATCATACATATTAAACAAAACACAAATGAAACCTAAAATTGTCGGGGATCGAACATCCCCGGACTCATACCCACACATAATACAAAATATAAAATGTCGGGGATCGAACATTCCCGGACTCAGTATCAACACGTCGTGATAAACATAAATATTACATAAAACATAAAATGTCGGAGATCGAACATTCCCAGACTCAATACCAATACGTCATGTTAAACATAAATATTAGACAAAACATAAAATGCCGGAGATCGAACATCCCCGGACTCAATACCAACACGTCATGATAAACATAAATATTAGACAAAACATAAAATGTCGGGGATCGAACATCCCCGGACTCAATACCAACTCATCATGATAAACACAATACAATCACAATGCTATAATCTAAGTCTCTCTAACATTATCCTAATGTACAAACTAATATAAAGCACCAACAAAGTAAATTAATTAAATAAAAACATTGAGTGGACGAACCTGAAAAGTAGAGACAATGGCAGCATGTGCACGACTATGGTGGAGAAGAGTCTACACAACAATTGTAGAGGCCTGAAAATATAGAATCAAGTCAAACAGAAAAAAAAATGGATAAAGGCAGAGAAAGAGATAGCCTTCAATGGTGGTGGGCATCGCGGTGGTAGAAGAAGAAAATGTCAAAGAGAGAGAGAGACGTGGTGGTGGTGGTGGCCGTAGAAGTACCTCGACGTGGTGGTGGTGGCTGCAAAAGAACCTTTACATGGTGGTGGTGGCTACGAAAGAACCTCACGTGGTGGTGGTGGCCGCAGAAGCAAAATTGCGGAGAGAGAGAGAGACGAGAGAGAGGTTGGTCGAATGGCGAGGGAGGGGGAGAGACACTGCGAGGGAGGAAGACAATGCACTAGGGAGGAAGAGGAAGCACTGTGAACGCGAGGAAGAAGAAGCAACAACAAAGTAAAGGAAAAGAAACATAGCACGCGAGGGGGAAAGAGTTTTTGTGCCCTAAAAAAAGACATACAAATGCGGTTATTAGTGGCAACCGCGTTTGTATATAGGGTACGAACACGATTGCCACTAACAACTGCGTTTGTATCCTTCTGCAAAATAATTTAAAATTTGTTTTGCAGATACAAACGCAGTTCTTGAAACAACTACATTTGTATCTCTATGCAGTTTTTAATAATAAATTATTTGTAGCTTATTATCGTGGTTCTTGCGTCAATCACGCTGGTATAGTCTTATTTAATTTAAAAGATTGTCACCATATTATTTTTAATTGCAGTTATTTTTAATCGCGATGATATCCCGTGTATATATTTTTTTATTGTGTTTCTTCTGTCAATTTCATGTTTTTTTAATCTGTTACGAATGTTGTAGCAGTAATATTAAACCTTAAACCTTTTGATGAAATTTAGAACCTGATTCATCTACTTTTATCCTTCCTGACAAGAAAAATTCTTATTCTATTGATTTTAACTATTTTTTATATTTTATTTGTTTATAGTTAAATTCTTTTTCATCACATCTAAAATAAAACTTTTATCTTTTATACCAACTTTCAATATTTTTAAATTGTTTGGATCTTTAATTATATCATGCAATTATATTATTATATATATTACTTTATTTTATTATATTAAACTCTTTAAACTTTTTTGTTTTAGCTTACTTTATTGTTGTTATGAATATTACATTTACTGTTTGTATTATCATGAATTGTTGAGTATTTAAATTTTTTGTCCATTTTTTAATATTTTAAACTCCCTTCTCTTGATCAATCTCTTCATTTCTTGGAATCCATAATTGACATTTATTTTAAGAACACTAAATAAAAAAAACATTTATATAAATACAATTACTTTAAAAAAATTATTTTGAAAATACGTCTTTTTAAATTGGTTTGCATCTAAATTATATCTGTACTGTTAGAGATATACTATTTTTTCATGTTTAATAAAATTCAAATAAAATTGCTTAGTTTCCTAAAAAAACTAAAAGCTAAAAACTACGTAACATTTTTTTTATCAAACTAAAAAAATTTAATATTTAATTATATTTGAGTTCTCATAATTTTATTAATGTGTAATTTTGCTCCATATTAAATTTTATTAATATATGTGGTCTTCAAATTCACAAAATTAATCAATGTCACTAGACATTGTATATCATTTAATTGTTACAAGAAAATGTTACATATTTTTTTCAACACAATGTTAATATTTATTATTAAATAATTAACATTTTAGTTAACTTACAATCATTATCACCATTTACATTTTCAACATTTCCTATTAAAAATTTGAAATGTATTAATAATAAACTATAATTTCTTGTTTTTAAAAATTAAAATGTCTAAATATGCAATTAAATTTTTGTAAGAACCAAAATTGCACGAAACTATATAGATTAAAAGAAAATTCAGGACAAAATATAAATATAATTAAACTATATTGAAGACAAAATAAATGAAAATTTACAATTTTTTTAATTTTTATTTAAAAATTATATATATATATATTTTATCAAGTCATATAAGTTACCAATACATTACATTTTCATATTATTTTAATTATTAGAAAGTGTATTGCTATTTTAAACCGAATTTTATTAAAAAATATACAAACGAGTACAGGTAATTAAAATTAAATAACAAATATGAATTAAAAATAAAAAAAAATTGTTAAGTCTAGAAAGTAATTGATAAATCAATAACCCAGGTATGAAACAAGACTTGTTGAGACCTTGAGAGAGCATAGAAAGCGCGAAAAAATCAAATGAAAAGATTAAACTAAACCCTTCCATTGCTGAGTTCTTGCTGTGTTAGGGTTTAACTTTTCCCTCTTCTTCTTCTTCTTCTTCTTCTTCTTCCTGTTCTCTCCTCCAACAATGACCGATATCAGTTCCGTCGATGCTTCTTTGTGGTGGGACTCATTCACTGTGCTCCTCACAGAGCTTGAGAATTCCTCTCTGTCCTCAGATCTCCCACCTAACTTGGTACACTTTCAATAATCTCTGTGTTTTTGTGTTAGTTTGAATTTGTGAACTTAGACGAATCAATTTGATGTTTATTTAGGCGAAGAAGTTGAAGGACAACCATGCCTGGTTCGTAGACACACTTTCGCGCTTCAAACCGCCCAATCAGAGTTCCAAGCAAGCTCTGAATTCAAAAACGCTGAAAATTGGATCTCACCAGCTCACTGTTCAGCCTCACCTGAAAGATAAAGCGTTGCGGATTAGCTCCATCCTGGTCAGCTAGTTCCTTGTTTGTGTTTGCTTAGTGATCATTGCTATCTCATAGGCTTCATTGCTGAAGTTTTTGTGGTGGTTCAGGAGTTTAGGATGGAGTGAAATTATTTGATTGCTGATAGAAATGTTTTGACATTGAGATTTGAGAGTTTATTCTATGGCCTCAGAAATGATTTTGTAATTGATTTGTGTTTATACTGTGGGGACAAGTGTTACTTTTTCATTATCTGTATTGTAGGGAATTTACCTATTAACGTCAGTTGTTCACTGTCGGTGAGTAATGTTGATACCTCAAGGTGATTTTCTATTTCCATTATTGTTTATTTCAGCTACTAGACGAGGTTCAATCATACATTTTTGTTGAAAGGAACATCAAACATAACGATGCAGCTGCTGATTCCATGGCTCCAGAGTTCCTTCACATGGTCAGTAGCTCTATCATCACCTTGCTGCATTTCTGTATTAGTCAACTGCTTATTTCTAGAATGATCATACTTTGTACATATTAAGAAGGATTTGGCTGATTTAATATGTTTTTACAAACAACTCTCAAATAAAGTAACTTTAGTGGATTATGTGAGCTGTGATGTAATGGTTGGATGAATTCCGAATATATATTTTTTAATTTTTATGTGGCACTTGTTGCTCAGGACTTAGAGTTGTGGTTGGGGTTTAGAAATCAAACTCAATAAAAAATGGAATAAGATCCCATCATATAGTACATCTTTGTCTAACACCAAAAGTAGCAAGTTTATCAACACAATGGTTTCCCACTCTATATATATATGAGATACATGAAATCTCATATTCCTAAACCTGTTCAAGATATTCTGCCACCGATTTTGAAGATGCCAAGGAATAATGTGATGATTGGAGAAAGCTTGAACCACCAACATAGAGTCACTTTCAATCCGTAGACTATGTCATCCTTTCTCAACAGAAATTTCAACAGCTAAATAACACCAAGAAGTTCTGCATAAACGGTAGTGAGTGAAACAACCAACGAAGGCAATAGCTCTATCTTGAAATAAGCACCCACAAGCAGTAAGACCAGGAGCTCCAATAGCAGCTCCATCAATGTTACACTTCACCCAAAAACCAGGTGGTGATAGCCACAAAGCAGGTATGACAGAACGAGCAAGATTCAATTTATTAGAGATGCCAAATTCTTTAAGAATGCCAAACACTTTGATGTTAGATATCATAAAATAGGAGCTCTATCTTGAAATAAGCCCCTACAAACAGTAAGACTAGGAGTTCCATGAGCAGCTCCATCAATGTCACACTTCATCCAAAAACAAAGTGGAGATAGCCACAAAACAGGTATGACAGGGCAAGATTCAATTTATTAGACATACCAAATTCTTTAAGAATGCCAAACACTTTGATGTTAGATTTCATAGAATAGGAGCATAGATTACCACCATGTTAACAATAAAAAGTTTCTCAAGCTGGAATAGTGTCGAGGACACAAAAGATAGTCTTAGAAAGTGGACATTAAACTTAACTCAACCTCACAAAATCAGATTGTGTGGTGATATTTGCAATAACTTATATGCTATAATTTGGCCATATCTCTAGTTAATGTGAAATCTCCAACTGATAGCATCTTGAAGCACAATCTTTACAGCTTTACTCCGAGCAGCATCAATACATAGCAACACCAAATCTAGGTTTTGATGGTCAATATGAACTTGCTAACATGAACTAAGCCAATACCAGAAGATAGCAACAAGTGGGCAATGAAAAAAGAAGTGTGCAACAGTTTCAATGTGATTCGGGCAATGAGACATATAGGAACCATATACCAACCAACATTTAAGAAGATTATCATCAGTGGCAAATCTGTTATATTGCAATCTTCATATTACAAATGATTTTGAAGGAGGGATGTACTGGTTTCAAAGCTTGCAACTAAAGTCATATGGAGGGATTGACTAGAAAGGCTGAGTTAGGTTTCGTAGTGTGGAGCCACCAAGATTTTGACTTTTACTCTTTATAGGTATTTGGTGGTTGAAATCTCACATTGATTATAGGTCTGACCTATGTAGTGCTTATAAGACTTGGGAAATCTAGACATTACAAGTTTGTTTTATGGGATTGTGTTAGTCTTAACTCTAAATTCTAAGATGGTGTAGGAGCCTATCTTAGATTTGTTGTTGTGTCACTTGTGTCTGCCACTCTCTTGATCGGTAGCCCTAGTCATGGGTGGTGTTGGAAACCGTCTTACTTGTGGTCATCCCTAGCTACCTTTGGTTGTGGCCCTTTTGAAGTTTCCTTAAAGACAGCCTCAAAGGTGAATGTTTAGTTTCTCATTGACCATAAATATGGTTTAAATATAACTTATAAAGTTTGTAAGAGAACCTCACCACATGATATGCTTGTTTTCTGTCAACTGGAAACCTTTCAGTTTCTTACCTTTTCTCTCTTCTATCATTAGTGGGTTCATGAGGGTCAGATTTAATTAGATGGTTGGATGTTTGTTTAGTTAGTTTAGTCAGAATCTATTTAGTGAATAAGTAGTCAGGCACAGGGGTTTAAATAGCTTGATCAGGGTATAAGGGAAGCATTTCAGAGTTTAGATTTGATAACAAAGCAAAGGCTCTGTTGTGGAAAGGCCAACCCCTTGTCAAGGGTAAGCCTTTGGAAGGAAACTTCTCTCCTCAGGTCCCGTGTATGTAATTTAAGAAATAATACTAAAGTGTTTATTTCTTGCTTTCTTTGTTTTTCTCGTCTCTCTGAAAACTTAGTTGTTTCTAGGCTGCTTCTCTAGATTGGACAGTTCAAATGTACTGGTATTTTAGCTGCTTCTGAACTTTGTAAGGTCTAATTTGATATAGATGGTTCATCTAGAAAATTGTTTGCTGACAGTATTTTTTCTGTGATGCTTTCTTTTGAGTTCATGTTTCTGATTTCTTTTCTTTCTTTTTTATGAAGATGTTAATTCAATATTACAAGGAGCGACAGTGCTTGCTAAAGTGCGTAAGGTGGATTCTCATGCATGCTAGTAAGTGTATCATGTTTGTTTTTATGGACACTTAGAACTTCTTTTGTTAATTCTCTAGTCTGATCACACACATTCATTTTGCATAGGTTTAGTAAACATTTATACTTTATGTTAATTCATTCTGCTTGCTGATATTTCTTTGGATTTTGACTCTACATCAGTACATAATGGTCCTGTGTCTGAAGATAATACTATGAAGGAGGAGGCAAGAAAATTGTTTCATGATGGTCTTGAAAGTAAATTAATATTGTTCTTTGACAATCTTCTGTCCTGTAGCTACCCAGAACAAATGGTATGTTCAGTTTAATTTGGCACCATTACATTACAAAATTTAAATGGGTAGTTAACTTGTATTTTGTATGTGGTCCTTACTTAACTTTAATGCAATAATCTATGTGCATGCTGTAATATTAATAGCTGAGTCTTGTTGTACCACATGACCTTCTTCCACTATTCTTTCATGTTCTTGATTAGTTTGCTATGTGTCTCAAAGCTCTGAGATGTTATAATTTTGTATTATCATCTGGAGCATTTGAACACTGGATGTTGGAATGATCCTTTTCTATCGTCTAATGGGATTTCTCTTTTTCATTGATTTGTATATTCGTAATGTAACTGTTAATTGGAAAATTTATTGCTTGACGACTCAACTGTTGTTAATTGTGGAATGCTTGAAGGATGTTGAGCTTTTTACTCTGTGGGCAGAGGAGACTCTAATTGAAGACAACTTGGTTTTAGACATCCTTTTCCTGGCATATTATGACTCATTTTGTACCTGTAGTGGGGAAATCTGGAAGAAGTTTTGTTCTCTTTTCAAGGTATAATAATTATAGTCAGATTACATTACATGGGGAGATATGATATGATTTGTCAAGGAAATATCTTACCAAATATTATTGTTTCTCTTCTTCATTATAAATAACAATACTCATGTATGTACAAGTCACACAATTACTAGCAATGCTTTTAATATGATATCAAAATCTATCCTACATCCATTAAAAGTGGCCACTTACCATGTTATATACCAAACCCAATAGAGTTGGATGTGAGGAGATGTATTGAAAAAGAAATCCAAGTCTCACATCTATTAGAAATAGTGTCAAAATACAATATATAATTGAGGGAAATCATCACCTTACAAACTAGTTTTGTGGGATTGAGTTAGGGGTAAACTGCTTTGTAATATGATATTGTAGTATCATCTTCTGTGACTTGTTTTGTCACTAATCCGTTGTTAGGCCATGACTTTTTTCTTAGATGCATTTTCCTGACTTTGTCACTCAGACTTTCTCTGGGTTAATAATACTTGTAGCAACATTTTTTTGCTCTCTGGAAGTGGCCACACTCTATAAGCATTTTTTTTTCTCTTCGGCAGCAGTGCCCTTTAAACATTTTTTCTCTTTGTTAGTCATCATGCACTCTAAGCATTTTTTCTCTTCAGTGGTTACTATGCCCTCGAAACGTTTTTTGCGCTCCAACAGTTGTTGCATCCTTGAACCTCTAATTTTTGCAATTGAAGCTACCCTTTTCCAACTATCACTACACTGCCCAACTAATGGCCAACCACCACCATGTGTTGCTAGTGCCTCAGCACGTCATCTTCAAACAGTTGTGCCAAATTGATGTGTGAAGTTGTTCTGATTGACTTTGTCATCTCCAACCACCAACTAACGGACATGCTCGCTAAGCCTCTCAAGAGTTCTGAATTGATAACATTTGTAACAAATTTGACTCATACAATACATATTTTCCAACTTGAGGGGGAGTGTTAGAGATATGATTTGATTTGATAGGGAAATATCTTATCAAATATTTCCCATTATTAGGTATTAATTTTGTTCCTTATTATTGCATCTTTTCACTATAAAAACAACACTCATGTTTGTATAGATCGTACAATTACAAACAATCCTTTTAATAATATCTCTGCTAAGATTTGACTTGGGATATGTTTTTGAATCAAATCCTTGTTTTAAAATATATATTTTTTTTTGTTTCAGGGGATCTTAGCTGGTGATTATAACTTGGGAAAGCTAGCAATTACTAGAGAAACACAACAATTGTCTTATCATGCCAAAGTTCAGCTGCTGCTTATTTTAATTGAAACCCTGAACCTGGAGAATGTTCTTCAAATGGTTCATGATGAAGTACCGTATAGGTTCGCCTAGTATTTACTTATATTATGATCAGTGCTTTGAAGTTATAGCAAAAGCATTTTGTGAAACAGTTTGGTTAAACCAGGATGTACTGTGGATTTCAAGGCTATAATCGGAAACCTCATTTTTGATGCAATGACTGGCTGAATGCTAACCTGAATGTGATCTGCCAGGCTTTTTCTGGAATTTAAAAATAAATTGTTATAGAAAATATCTTGTGATCTAAGCAATCACGAGGCAAATAATATCTTCATTGGACCACCTTTCTTAAATATTTCATTTCATTCATTAGCCAAGTAGAATTGCAATCAGCAACTAGCTAAGAAATTGCATACTTTATCCATTTTGTTCTTCAGTGAAATCCAGTTATCTCTCACCTTGAAGACTCTTGTTTGTTGCTTTTAATTTTTGGGATATTCAGAATAGCAAAGTCATATGCTATGCATCATCATTAGAATTTGTTAATTTTACCAATAATTCAAGATGTCTATTTTGATTATTTTTGTAAGCTTTGGATTTACTATGTTTCATGGAGTGATACCCTTTGTCTGGAGTGGGTATCCAGTCTAATCTTCATTCTTGTGTAGTATCCTTAGTATATTAACTATATAGCATGGCATAAATTGACTGTCTGTATTTTACAATTGTTTTTTTTAAATTAATGTTTTGTTGAATGATGTAAAGTTTGTTTGGAATTTGGATTTACCAGGAAAGGTGTGTCTACTTTTTCCATGACTGATGTCCAAGAGATGGATGCACTAGTTTCTACTTTCAATGCTTTTGAAATGAATGAAGCTGGTCCTCTAGTTCTAGCTTGGGCAGTATTTCTCTATCTACTCTTGACACTTCTGGAAAAAGATGAAAACAATGAGCTAATGGTATGTGGTTAAGTTTAATGTGATTTTTCTGTTTACTACTTATCATGGGTTTGTATTACACAGTTTACCGTTTTTCTTTTGTCTGCATCAGGAGATTGATCACATTAGTTATGTCCGTCAAGCCTTTGAAGCTGGATCCTTGCGTTATTGTCTTGAAATTCTCGAATGTGACATTTTGAAGGATTATGATGTGCGTCATTTGAACTTGGGTAGCATAACTTGTTGTAGTGGATTGATATTTTTTAAACCTTGATTGATTCCTTTCTTTTCTATCATGAATCATTAAGCTTTCTACTAACTAAATTGTGTTTATAAAAGGAAAACTAAGCATGATATATTCTATTATTAATATTCATAATTTATTGGTAGTATAGTGTATATAGAGTTAATTTTGTATGCTCTTCTGTATAAATTATATCATAAATAACTTCCTCCATTCCTTTCTGCCACTTATCTACTACTCAGGGCCCAATGTCTGGATATCGCAGTGTTTTGAGGACATTCATTTCTGCATTCATTGCATCTTATGAAATCAACCTTCAGGTATGGTTGTAAAATCCGCAGTTAGTTTTTATGAGATTTTTATGTCTTTCTCATTTTGTTTTGCTTCAACAAATGTACAGCCCGATGATGGTAACACCACTCTAATACTGGATATTCTATGCAAGATTTATCGTGGAGAGGTTTGGATGTATAATCGTTCTCCTTCATTATATTCATTGCTTAATTATCATTATATTGGCCATTGCTCATATACTAATTCAAGAACTGTGATCCTTGACTCTCAGGAATCATTGTGTATTCAGTTTTGGGACAAGGAAAGTTTTATTGATGGTCCAATTCGGTCTCTTCTTTGCAACCTAGAGAGTGAGTTCCCTTTCAGGACTGTTGAACTTGTTCGACTCCTGTCATCCCTTAGTGAAGGAACTTGGCCTGCTGAGTGTGTGTAAGTAAATGAACAATGCTTGTTATTTCTGTTATCTCATATTGGAATGGAATTACTTTACCAGTTGTCCTTCAAAGCCCTGGTACACTTTTATCACTTGAATCCCTGGTAGTCTTTCTTATGGATGCATTTTTTCTACAGGTATAACTTTCTAAATAGGTCTGTTGGTATATCATCTTTGTTTGAGATTAATAGTGACTCACAGATAGTTGAAGCACAACAGGCAGTGCGAGTTCCTGGGGTTGAAGGTTTCTTTATTCCAGCTGGAACTCACGGGCGTATCTTGAGAGTTGTTGGAGAGAATACTGCCCTTGTACGATGGGAGGTGAATTATGCTAATATTGTTACTAACTTGCTATGCTCTATTTTACATTTTTCAGTGCTTCCTGTACCCTGATCTATAATAATTAATTTTTCTTTTCACTTTTTTTGGTGGTGTTGAAATAGTTTAATGTTAAACTATTATTTTTCAAATGCTATTGCTTGCTGTAGTAATTCTTTTATGTCTCCTCTTTGCATTGGACTAGGATGGGAATAAACAATAACCTGAAAATTCTGCGAATCATATGAAGTTAGACTCATTCCAAAAGTTCCTAATAGAATTTCTCTTTAAATTCTTTGGTAATTTGTTTGCATCTGAAAATATTGTTTTTTGGTGATTGTTAGAATATGTGAAAATACTTTGTCACATCTTAGATTATGCTTTAATATTAGTTTCCTTATTTCCTCTTTATGCCTTACGATTAGTTACCACATTTCTTTATCTTTTTCAATGTTTTCCATAATTAGCTGGGATTAATGGTTACTGTAAATAGGGTATTGGAAAAACTCAAGTCCTATGTTGACTAGAGATAGAACTTGAAAATAGTATATAAGTGGGGAAGAATTCTCACCTTACAAGTTGGTTGTGTGGGGTTGAGTTGAGTTAGATTTAAACCCAAAATGTTAAGATGGTATTCGAGCCATTGTAGCTTATAAAGAAAGGTCATTAACCATATTATTGTCCATGGACCAAACCCAATAACGTTGAACATGAGGGGGTGGATTGGGAAAGATCTAATTCTTAAGTTGACAAGAGATACGACCCAGAGAGTATTTAAATGGCCAGTCCTCACATCTCAAATATAAAGAAATGGTTAGTATTAATAATGATGTTCCTGGCTCCAGTCTTCAATTGTTGTTGAGTTGGCAATTTTAAATGCTGCTTGTGCTTTACACTCCAAATAATTTTTACTGTAATTTAGAGATTATATTATTACTTGGAGTGGGATTTTTAACTTATCAGTATTATCTCTATTTCTGAATTCATGCTGACGAAATCTTGTTCTTTGTAGTATTCCTCATCTGGAATGTTCGTATTACTCTTACGTTTGGCCCAAGAAATATATTTGGATAACAAGGATGAAGTTGCTTTTACACTTGACATGCTTAGTAGATTGGTGTCCTTTAATACTGTAAGTTTATCAAGTTTAATTCACCATTTATTTTCAATTTGGTTCTCTGTAAGGGTACAGCCATTGCGTGGTAAGTGTTGCAAATCCAGTAATATATTTCTCACGGATGGCATCTTGAGATGAGATTTAAAGGTTTTAAGTAGTATTATTAACTAGAAGATCTGCGCATTAATAGTTATGGCAGTAACCTCTGTCTACCTGAGTACCTAAGAAATCTGGTCAATGATTCTTTTACTATGTGCAGGGTATTTGCTTTGCTGTGATGGACATCAGCAACTCTCTGCAATTTGATGCTGTTGGCTTGATGAATGAGCAGGTTGAAAAGAGGGTCTGGTAAATTATTCAATTTGAATGGTTGTCTTTATGTGCATGTATTTTCCTTGATTAATATTTTTATATATTCTGTTCATCCTTTGTTTTTTAAAATGATATTTTTCTTATCTTTACAGGGTGGTTGAGATAATTTGCAATTTAATTAAAAAACTGCCACTGAATTCCTGCGGTGCTGTGCTTATGTCAATGGGTATCAAGATTTTAGCCATTATGTTGATTTGGTAATTTAATTTATTCTTTTGTAGATGTAGATAAAATTGTTCTATTCAAATATTTGATATGTCTGTCTTTTTTGTCTTAATAGTATTATGATAGATTGTTTTGAGCTTTCCTTTTTGTTCTTGATGATTTAACTTGTTCCATGAATTAATAGTGTAATTGAGAAAAGGCTAACTAATTCTTTTCTTTTCCAATCCAGTTCTCCATCTAACGTTGCAGCGGCTACTCTAAATGCAAACCTGCTTGATATGACTTTGCAGACGCCTGTGTTCAATGTAGGCAGTAATGGCTTATCAAGGTAAAGCCCTATTTTTAAAATAACTTGCATATACTAATAGGAAAACTTACTGTCTTCACAAGATTGGATTGAAATTGGGTGCTTTCATAAAAAAGACATGGGTTATGTTAATCCTTTTTTGTCTTTTATTGTATGACTTGACGTTTTCATATATATTTTTCTGGTGGGGTGTGGTGTCAAAGTGGCTTATTTTTATCAATTTTAAAGTGTGAAGCTACGTTTCCCAGTTCTTGTGTCTTTTTTACAGCGGGTCATGGTTGCTTTCTTGCAAACTGGCTAGGATGCTTTTAATTGACTGTGAGCAAAACAGTAATGACTGCCCCTTGGCAATATCAGGTGTGGCTAACATTGATTTCTTATGCACTTTATTTTTGTGATGATATTTGTTCGTGTCTCTAATATTCTTGTGCTTATTTAGCTTGCTCTGAAACTTGGTATAGTGGATAATAGGTGTTATGTTTTTCAAATGCTAATTAGTAGTCAGTGCTTTGTGCAGGACTTTTGTTCGAAATAAAATTTATGTGTTTATATTATTATGCTAGGAATTAAACATTCTTGGTGGGTTTGGTTTGACCCCCAACTTTTGTATTTCTTTGCTCTTTGATAATATTTCTAAGAATGCAGCAAATGATTGATACAAGTTGTATATTTATCCTAATTTAAACTTGCAATAAATGATTAATTCAACTGAGTTGATGGTTTTGCATGGTTTTCTCAACTTCTATGTTATATTCCATCCTTTTTCTCTCTAGTCTTATTTGTGGTCTGAATCTTTCAGTGCTGGACTTCACCATACAACTTGTAGAAACAGGAGTAGAGCATGATGATCTGCTGGCATTGATCATTTTCTCTTTGCAGTATGTTCTTGTCAATCACGAATTTTGGAAATACAAGATGAAGCATATTAGATGGAAAATAACAATGAAGGTAGTCCTACTTCTGTTCGAAATCACCCAACTCTGCACTCGGTCTTCAGTAATCTTTACTGGAACACTTCTAAGATTCTTTGTAGTGACTGGTAATCACTGAAATAATTGAGCATGGGCAAGAAAATAAAGATAACTGTGGGAAACATGATAGTTAGAAACTAAGAATGTCCCCAAATGTACAGTTGGAGATGACTGTTATTTCCTGACTAACAGAATTTGAAAAGCTAAGAGTGCATTTGGTTGTGGGAAACATGATAGTTAGAAACTAAGAATGTCCCCAAATGTACAGTTGGAGATGACTGTTATTTCCTGACTGACAGATTTTGAAAAGCTAAGAGTGCATTTGGTTGTGCCTTTATTTTCTGTTAGCTTTTCTGGTGCTCCAACGTTTATGTCAATTGCTACAAATTAAAATTTATTGCTAGCTCATGGGGCACGATTCTGGGAAATAATAAACTAATATTGTAGGTTGTGCACAATAAAGATTAAAATCATAGTTAGAACTGGACCAGACCGCCTAGTTAGACTGGGAACTAGTCCTGTTCAGCTGTGGTGGAAAACCGGTGATGCACAAAACCAGTATTGAACAGGAAAAAACGAGTAAAAAAAATTCAACCAAAAAAATTAACAAATTACAATTTCAACATTTTCTCATAAAAAAATCAACCTAAAATATTAGTAATTTTTTATTCTACATATAATTTTTTTTAATAATAAAAAATTATGTATATTACTGACATTTTAATTTAAATATGATTGACATTTTATTTAAACTTGTGTATGTATTTTAAATGTTTACGACCTATATATTTATGTTTTGTTTTAGTTTTTAGAATTATAAAATTATGATATTATATATTTTTTGAAATTGTTTTGTATTTTTAATTATAAAAATAATTTATTAATACTAGTTCTATTCCAGTTGAATCATTAAATCTTAACAATTTAATGGAATACTATGCAGGATCGAAAGCATAAATCTTAACCATTGTTATTAATTTCAAACTTTGGGGTACTATGCAGGTGCTTGAGTTGATGAAAAAATGCATTTCATCAATGCCTAATTATGGAAAATTGGGTGAGATCATACGAAATGTGTTATTCTCTGATTCTTCCATCCATAACACATTATTCCAAATTGTTTGCACTACTTCACATGCTTTGGAGGTGACGTATGTTAAAACTTCTTGGGTTAATAATTCCATTCACTTGTTAGCTTATTTTACTTATTCCTACTGCTAATCGAGAAGAGCATTTCTTTTTCAACAGAAATTGCATGTAAGCCGCCTCTTTGATCCAATGGAAATTGAAGGATTACAGCTTGCTATAGGTTCTGTTTTAGACATTCTTTCGGTCATGTTGACCAAACTTTCTAAGGTACAGAGGAATACTGCAAATAGCCTTGGTTTTTATTAGTTGCATACGATTACAGACTTTCATATTGATGGAATAGCATATTCTTCGTGTTATACATAGAAGTTTATAAACATTTTGTTTTTGCACTATAAACTCTCTCCTAGTTACTGTGTATATCTGTGATACCTCTTCATTATGGAAATACTGAAAATAAGTGTGTTGTCCAGGATACTTCATTGAACTTTCCAGTTTTTCTCCAAGCAGTGTTCTCTTGCACGACCAAACCAGTTCCTGTTGTCACTTCTGTTTTGTCGCTGATTTCGTACTTTCAAGATCCGGTATGAACATTCTCGTTGCTCAAATTGGAGTGACATTACATTTTTCTGAACATTATTATGTGATAGCGAGTTTTTATTGAACAATAATGAGCAAACTGCCTATATTCCCCTTTCTTCCATTAGAGATCTGTAAGCTCTTCAGTATATACTTAATTAGCCATATGTTCTGTTAGTATCAGCGGAATAAGGAACTGATATTGGTCATATTTGCTTGATTGTCCATTTTGAAGTTACGGACTTACACTTGGGCTTCCCATTTATTATTTCTCTTTTCTGTGTTGTATTGCTTAAATTTTTTTAAGCTTGCTTGCTGAGATATAGGATGCACCACATTGTGCATTTGATACCATAAGACAGTGGGTCCTACATATCTCTGTGATAGATTATTTGTTACTTATTTTACTATCTTTTTAGTGAATGTATACTTCTTAATACCTGATTTTCTATTGTTTTTCTTGACAATTGACATCTTATTGTCTCTGTAGGCCATCCAATATGGTGCTGTTAGGTTTATTTCAATTTTATTTTCCATAGCAGATTGTATTCAACCATTTTCATATGGAATCACATGCTTTGTTCCTGATAATGAGGTTTGGGGCATTATGTTTGCTTTCTTATATTTATTTTTCCTCTAGCTCTTGAGCTTAAGTAATTTTTTGTAATTGGTCTTAGATCATGGATTTGAGGCACTCTCTGAGCTACATAATTCTGGAGAAATCAGAGTCAAATGGAGATCTATTTGTTGCTACAGTTAATCTGTTTACTTCTGCTGCACATTACCAGGTTTGAATTTGTATAGTAGATCAAAGAATTGCATTTCACATTTTGTGGAGAAATTACAAGGTTACTTGCTCTGATACTAATTTGTTTTTTTGTTTTTTTTCTGGCAATCTTGAATCAAACTTAAAACAGATGGAAAAGCACATGATTTGAGTGTGAAACTTGGTTGGGAGGGAATCTCCCTATTCTATCATATAGGGAAAGAATATTACAATATCTACAAGATATTCAGTCTAGCTACCCTAAATATATGCAACTAACAAAAATAAATAATTACAGTAAAATTAATCAAATATTCTAACACAACGTCAGTTTATATCATAGAATTCATGTCAATTTATCATAATCTAAACAGCAAGTTTTTTTTTTTTGTAAATTTCTAAGTGAATTCTACTGGTTTTGCTTCTCTATTTTAATGGAGAAATATATACACTGTTCGTAAGTTCTCTTATTAAAAGTTTATTGATTTTTTATTACTAATATTATAATTGCATTTTATTTTTGTTTGTTTATCTGCCAGTCACACTTTCGTACCCAAATATTGTTTTAATTCTGCCAAATTTTCAAAATGCTTTCACCAAAGAACATGTCAGACACCAAATGTGGTGTTTTCAGATCTTGACAAGCCTAGAGTAATGTTAATGCTAATTTAAACTATTATGTCAGAACTCTGTTTCAGTTTTGATTTTATTTTATGGGGGAAGGGGCCTTAAGGTGAATTTTTCACCATATTAAGTTGTGTTCAATCGCCATTTTCTTATATGAAATTCTCTTTTGTAGCCTTCTTTCATTGTTACAATCTTTGCACCAGAGGAGAACACCGACGACCGTGTGAGCATTGGTGATGCAAAGCTGCAAAAAAAGGAAACCTCTCCTATACATGTAGTTTCTAAAAGATCAAGTCTTATTGATGCACTTGTGCACTATATTGAAAGGGCGGATGATCTGATCAAGAGGTTCAAACTGTTTAATATATGTGTTTTTGGGGGGAAGGGGTGACTGTTTATCTGTTTTTGCTTAGTTTCCGTCTTATTGTTTCTGCTTATGCTGGTCAATTGTTATTCTCATTGAAATATGAGTACGTTACTTATTTTATTTTTCTGTCTCCAGCAATCCACGCATACTGCTTTGTGTACTTAACTTCATGATTGCCTTATGGCAAAGGGCTCCCCAGTATGCCAATCTCTTAGAGTCCTTAAGAAGGCAGGGAAAGTTCTGGGAACACTTAGCTAATGCAATCTCAAATATTGCTAGCAGTGAAAACTCCTTGCTTACAAGTCTGAAGGAAAAAGATGCTTTCAATCTGGCATACACTTTCCATTGTCAGTCTTCCATACTAGGAATCATGGCATATGAGCTATTCTTGCAGAGAAAGTTGTTTCATGCAGAGTCAACTGTGAAGGATGCAGCAGAATCTAAGGAGACGGAGCAAAATGTCACAAGAACTGAGAAATCTAAAGCCACGAATCTTCATGATCTTAAGGGAATCTGGTCTTCGTTGTTCAATGATTCTATTTTAGAGAAACTAATAAAGTCATACACTTCTTATGGATATAATAATGATATATATAATGGTGCAAAGGTTAGCTTGATGTTATTTTCCTTGTTGAATTAATGGGTGCGATAGTCTTTTCTATTATTGGGTTAATTTTGTAATATATTTTGCAATTCCTTGCATGTGTCATGCCAACGTAACTTAATACTTTCAACATTTAATAGTTTTCGGCTCTTTTCTGATTTTAATTTTCAGTCTCTAATATGGTCTTTTAATTGGTTAAGTATTCTTTTAATTGTATACGATGCAATTACGGATATACATTATGAACTTCTCTTTCCTTTTTTTATTTACTTCCCGCATGTAATTTTTCAGGTGGCCACCAGTTTATTCTCTGTTCATGTGATGATGAAATTAGCAGTTTGCGACTCTGGAAGTTTATCTGTGTCATTGCTTCAGAAGATTCATGAAATTCTGGCAAAGGTTCAATGTCTAATCTTTTTTTTTTTTTCTTTCTAAGAAAGTCAGTTATTCTTTTTTACTTTGTAATGCTGTAAAGGGCATTAAAATCCATATCTATATCTTTAATCTATATGTCATGCAAATCATTATGAATGTTACGCTTCAAAAAGTAAAAAGTTTAATGTCTAAATTTCTGTTTACGTATTGAACTCTCTGTTTTTAGTTTACTATTTTGTCAACATTTTCTTATGTTTAGAAACGTTCCTATGTTTGCAGTTGAGCATTCATCCTGCTTTCTCTGAATTGCTGTCTCAGTATTCACAACGTGGTTACAGGTTATATAGACTTATCCATGTGCTATTTTTTACTTCACATGTCATAACTTATTGGACTTTTATTTCAATTACGTGTTATTTGTGTCCAAGATGGAAAATAATGAACAATTCATTTTGCTTTCCATTTAACCATGCATGACCTTTTCATGGAAAATCAACTAACATTTAGAACACTCTGATTTCTCTATGATAGAAACCTAGTATTTTATTAGAAAGAATAACGGATTCTCCCAATGCCTGTAACCCCAATTCTCTCCCTCTCAGCCCCACGTTTTATTTATAGGCAACATGTTCTAATTTTTCTAATAATCTCAGCCCAACGAACTAATTCCCCCATTAACAGTTACTAATAAATGGTAACAGAAATCTAACACTAATGCACACCTTATGTTACCATTGTACTGTATCACAAATAATTGGGAGACTGAGAATTAAGGTGTCAAAAGATGATTTTTCCTCTCTTTCTCTTATTATTGATAGAAGAGCATGTGCTCTTAAATAGAATACAAGGTAATCTAGAAAAGGAAACTCCTAAATAAATGCTCATCATTGTAACCCCT
>Ga0099825_1002941_pt1 | contig 22724 bp, 10 predicted proteins | sample SiratroredBW_FD_76838 | JGI IMG/M metagenome (GOLD analysis project Ga0099825, IMG submission 76838) | Root nodule microbial communities of legume samples collected from California, USA - Siratro red BW | ecosystem: Host-associated > Plants > Roots > Nodule | place: USA: California | collected... | reverse complement strand
GTGTCTCCACATTCAACCATTTCTCATCAACATCCATACTTTCCAGTTTTCCTCCACTTATCTTTAGCTCCCTCACTCTCAACACATCTTGCATCCTCAATGTGAACTCATCTTGCATCTTTGAAGGCATAAACAATTCTTCAAAACTCTTTCTAGGAAAACATTCAAGATGTAACTTTCTCAAATTTCGTGGCAAATGAATATTACCATAGCTTGGGTCAGACCCCCTCCAAGATATTTTGAGATGCTCAAGTGCTAAAAAATATTCCAAACCTTCAAACTCCCTATCCCTCCTCACCGCCTCCCTTCCTATATATATGCTCAGTCGCCTTAGTTTTTTCAAATTTACAAGATTTGATATTGTGCATGGAGTCTTTTCAGGAGTACTTATTACAAATCCCTTCAGTACTTCAAGTTTAGTGAGCTTATCTATCCCCTTTGGCATTCCCTCCAGAAGGTAACACTGCGACAAAATCAGATGTGTGAGGCTTCGCATTGATGAAATATCGTTAGGAAGTGTTTCCAAATTATGGCAAGCTTTCAGATCAAGAATTAGTAGTGTCTCAAGTTGAACAATGGAAGATGAAAGTTCGAATATTCTTGATATGCCACGGAGACTAAGATATCTCAACTCTGTTAGATTTGCCAAGTCTTTCAAGAATTCTTGACTCCCAACTTCAATGTGATGAAAGGGTGAATCTTGCCAACGCCCAAGTTGAAGCACCCGTAGATACTTTAATTCAGAGGCCCATTTTGGTCTAAAATTCAGATAACTTGCACCAACATTAAAAACAGTACCTATATAATGGTGACCAAAATACCAATCACCCAGTATAATTCTTTTGTCCTCAAAATACCAATCACCCAGTGTAACTCTTTTTTCCTCAAGCTTTAACTTGAACTGATATAGTCTAATGCGCGGATAATATAATAGTTCAAAATAATGTCCATGATGCTCTACATTTTGTTTTGATACATCTGATTCCAATTGATGATGGACGGTAGGAAGAATTCGAAATTTATTGACAGCGGGAGACTTTCTGTTACCACAGCATACAATCATATGAGATTCCAAAAGTTCATGAATCACACTCTCAAAGAAATCCTCTCTTGCTTTGTGCATGGGATAATCAAGAAAACCCTCTCCAATCCACAAATGAATTGCATTTCTTTTCGTTATCACAGCGTTCTCAGGGAACATTACCAGAGACATCAAGGAACTTCTTGTTCTATAATCTAGCCTGTCAAGATTTTTCATTGTCCAACTCTCCATATGGGGTTGTTGCAAGTCTTGTGATGGCTGAAATATTTGGGCAGCCTTGTGATCCTCCTCAGATGACTCATCCATTGGGACCAACTTGTGAGCACTATCTCTTATTCTCTTGCAAATCCCATCCATCTCTTCATCCAACTTCCTCCGCTCCAACTTCCGAAGATGGTCATACACCTCTGCTAATCTGTCAAGCAGTTCTTCTTCATTCTTCTTCACTCTCTCAAACACATCCTTTATCTTGTTCAGATTCAACCTCAACTTCTCCAACTTCCCATCAAATGCTTCATCTCTTCCCTTTTCATCGAATCTGCTCCTTGCTGTCATCAATTGCTTCAGCACCACACCTATTGCTTTCATCTTGTTCGTTCGAATCGACATTTCACTGCAAACAAACTATACTTTTCATTCAGCAATTACCAAAACTTTACTTATTTAGTAAGTCATATAAGATGAAGCTAATAAAGACTAACATCAAGAATGACATCAAGAATGAATAATCAGTCATTTTGTTTATTATAACATAATAAACAAGCTAACAAAAACTCAAATCAAACTTTCTCTACAAATAAAACAACATAAATTCTACGCACAAGATTATTGAATTCAAAGGGCATACAGTAGAAAGTTTTAACTCTATAAGGACTTTAAAACAAGTGATATGTGGAGTTCAATCAAACTATAGTTTTTCATTGAGCAATTACGAAAAGTTTAGTTAATTGGTAAGCCATATAAGATCAAGCTAATAAGGACTGTCATCAACAATGAATAATCAGTCATTACTAAATATAATACATTGCTGCCTGATTATTATAAAACATAATATAAATAACCTTACAAAATCTCAGGTCAAACTTTCTCTGCAAATAAAACAACGTAAATTCTACGCACAAGATTATTTAATTTAAAGGATAGGCAATACAGTACAAAGTTTGAACTCTATAATATGAGGATCTTACAATATATAGAGTTCCATTAACAAAAGATATAACAATCATTAAAAACATTACATAAAACTTTATTATTTCTAATTAATTTCAATAACAAAATGAAGTCGAACCTTTGAAATGACTGGCACTCGTCCAACTTTTTTGTGCTGAAATTTTGCCTCAAACAAATGAAATACAACCTCAAATAATGAAAGATATAGTTGATATTGAGGGAAGCTAAATGATGTTATCAATTTGCAGTTTTAGTAAGATTTGAAGGAAGGAATTGCACCACAAAAGTTTCACGTCATTCTTTGAATAGCTTAGACTTCAATCATCCCAAACAAAGTTGGATTCTTCGTGCTTAGTTTATTTCCTTGGAAGGGAGAATTTACAATATATGCTATGCTTTGAAATCAAGGATTTCATCAGTGACTCATGAACATATTCGGCCAATGATTTATGATTTCGAGATTCTTTTCAGACACTTGTTGGGTATGCTGTTTTCATAGAGATGTCAAAGTCGACAAGGTTACTGTTAACTTTTTCTAAAATCTTTTATTGTTCTATATATGCTTAACATAATTAAATATTTTTATTTATTATTTTATTAATATGATAAAATCAAAAACATAAATTTAGATTTTATTTTACGATTTATTTTAATATATTTTTATTTTCTTATTTACTTATAGTAAATAGAAGATGATTGACTTTTAATATTTTTTTATAATTGTTATATAAAACTTTGTTTTTATAAATATTTAAACTCGATATTAAAGATTATAAAAAAATTATACATTTTTTTTGAATTATTTTTACTATAAGAAAAATCACATTTATATACCATAAAAATTCATATATAATAAACAAAATTGATAAGTAATTTAAAATTATCTACATGTATTACCTACAAAATGTTAAGAATTAAATTCATATACAAGTTAAAACCATTACACTAATATCTACTCTTTTTTTATATATTTATTATTATTATTCTTAGGATTATTACTATTATTATTATTAATATTGTTAATATAATTAATATAATTATTATTATTAATATTAAAAATGTTAATAATAATAATAATTTTAATAAAATTAATTATTAATATTATATACGGAAAAATATGTAGATAATTACTTACAAATATAAATTTGTACATAATTACATATAATTTGAATTCGTAAGTATTTTATCTATGAATTTTTTTGTGGGTAACGAATCTGTAGGTAATATCAAATTTACCTAAAATTTTTTTAGATAAAGTCCATAAATAGAATTCATATGAAATAGATTTGTTAGTAAAATTTCGTAAGTGATGTTATATTTATTTACAGATAAATATTCATATATAATAATATGTTAATAAATCAAAAAATTCTTATACTGTTTTTTCAATTCATGCAGTCTTTAAGCAATTGTAAAATCACATTTATGTAAGTCGTAACAATCAATATTATTAATGTTAATAATAATAAAATAATTTTAAAAAATTAATTATTAATATTATGAAAAAAAATACATAAGTAATTATTTATAGATTTAGATTTATAGTAGTATGTAGTTATCTATAGATCTAGATCTTTCCGTAATTATATAAATTAAATTCGTAGGTAACTTATCGACTTTTTTTAAAGAAAAATCTGTTAAATTTATCGACTGATAAAAATTTATATATAATTCACATACGAATTCAAATTTATTCAAACTTAAGTTTTTAAATATTTTCATGATCTCCTTGGTAAAATTTTTATTTAAACTTTATCAAACGTAAGTAAAAATTTACATGAATTTTTCAATTTTTTTATAATGTAATTTATTTATATTTTTAAACGACACTTTATGTATATAATCTAATTATGTATTTTGCTTCTCAATAAAAAAAATATCTTTCTCGCTATTACCTGTCATTGTCAAAATATCATTTCATAATCTTAATGCTTACATTAGTTTTTTTTTTTATTTGATTCTGGTCTAATTTAAGAATATATAAATTTAGAAAAATTATAATAAATAATGGGTAAGTTGTGACATTTAAATTTTATGTATTGAAGTTATATTTTTTAGTACAATTTTAATTTTGATTTTAAAATAAAATCACATACAACTCATGTATGATAAGAGAAGGTTTTGGTTTTTCTTATAAAAGTCGTACACATTGTGGATGATTTTAATTTGATAAACCTTTTACTAATATATTGAAGTTATGTACGGTGATGATGACCTTCATTTGTTTAGTTTTTTTGTAATGTATGATTTAATTTTAAACAAAAAGAAAATAGAAACTATCTTCCTAATGCATGACTTCAACAAATTGGCGAAAAATTATTAATATAAATAAAATTAAAGTCGTTTTGTTTAAAGAACAATAACCATATAACCATGATATTTGTGAAAGACCAATATCAATATATGATAATAGATGATATAATAATTTTAAAAAATGCAATGAATTTAAGTTTAACTTATTTTAAAAAATTAAAATAAGAATTGATTTTATTTATATATTATAAATTATTTTTATTTCTAATTTAGGAATGATTTCTATTTGTCAGTCGTTATCATGTATAATTTTGTGTGATTTCAAAATTAAAGTCGTATTTTATTAACACGACTTCATATTGAAAAGTCGTGAATGCCAAACAAAACTTACTTATTATTGTAATTTTTTTTTATTTCAGCCCATTCGAAAAAAAACTACATTTTTTTCTCTTAATTAATATACTAACCTTTTAGTTTATTTTTTGTTACTTGTTTTAATTTGTGTTTTTTATATTATGAAGAAAAACAAAACATATTTTTTTTATTTTGATTTCTTTAGTATAATTTTGAATGGTGAATTTTGTGGAGTTTGGCAATGTGATTTGGTAAAACTAATCACATATGAGAAAGATATTATTTTCCATAAAACTTTTCATTTTTTATGTTACATAAAAAAATTTATTTTTTTACAGTAAAAAATTAGGCTCAGTTGAGTTGAGCCGGTTTAGGTCACGGTCGAGGTCTAGTTGAGCCAATTAGGTTTGGTCATAGGTTAAGCTGAATTAATCCGCGTCCAAGTTGAGGTGAGATCACATTCTGTTGAGTTGGACTAAACTAATATCAAGCCAAGTTCAATTAGGTCCAAAGTCGGGTCTAGCTCAAGTGGGCCTAGGTGAGACCAAGATAAATTAGGGACGAGTTCTTCCTCCACCCCCATACCTTCTTCATGTACCTCTATACTCATCGTAAAAATATTAATATGCCCTTAAGTAAAAATTACAAAGACAAAAATACCCTTCATCCCGATTAGAGACGGATCTATCAGAGATGGATCTTGTAAGAGGGAGGAAGAAGAAGCTACATCCGTTTCTATCGTTTTTTCCCAAATCTTCAATTAAACCTTCAAACAAGTCATAGGTAAGCAATTATTGATGTTTATTAGTAATTAGCAATTTGTGAGTAGTAATGTTAATTAGAGTAGTTAATTTGGTGTTTAGGGGGCTGTCAACGACAAACGGTGACTTTTCCGGATGACACTCCCATCTGATTTACATTTTTTTCAAAATGTTAACTGGATGGGAATGTTATCCGATTGTCATTTTCAAAAAAAATTGAGAACCAGATGGCCTTCTCATGCTGTTCACAAATTTGCAAATCGGATGAGGCCTACCCACTTTCCATCTGGTTCACATTTTTTTGAATTTTGACAATCGGACGGGATTACATCTAGTTTACAAGTTACAAACCGGATGTCACATCCTCTAGTGCATCCGGTTAACATTTTATGAACCAGACGTCTGTGGCTGTCCGGTTCTCAAAATTCAAAAAAATGTGAACCGGGTGGCTTCCTTCGGATGTCTACCCGAAACTTAAAAAATCCACCAAAATAAAAAACTTTACCTTCTTCTCATTCCTTGTCGTCAATCAATACTACACAATGGTCGAAAAGTCTTTCTTACAATTCAATCACCCTCAAAACCTTCAAAACTGACACTATAAAAGACATTTCAGAAAAAATGAGAGGCTGGTTCACTATTCATGTTCAATGTAGGTGGAGAAAAAAAATACAGTGCCTTTTAATAAACAAAGGTATTTTTAGCATTTTAATAAGATTACTTTTGAAATTAAATTTTTGTACGGAGATACAAGCAGAAAATACGAGGGTGAAGGAAGAATTCGTCTAAATTAGATTAGGTTTACCTAAGTTGAGATGACAGCTTCTTAGTCCTCCTCTATAATATCTTTCTGTACCTTCATACAAAAGTGAAAAGACTGAAATGTATCTAAATGAGTATAGTAAATGATCAATTATCCTCACCCATTTCATCTTTCACCTCTATACTTCTGCATCGTTGCTATTAATATTATTGTCGCCGTTAAGGGTGTCGTCTGCATCGCACCTCCCTTAATTGCTGTTCCCATTGAATGTAGGTATCTTTATTGTTGAAGAAAAGGGAAAGAGTGGATGGTAGAATGATTTTTGGTGGATCTGGACACTATTATCAGATTACAAAAGATTTTTGTTTTTTACTTGGAAGTTTAATTCCGGATTAGCGGTAAAGTAATTTCCGGACTATATAATATGGAATATAAATTCAATCCATATACCCTACTTACATAAGGGTATTGAAGTCTTTTCAATACAGATGTTTTTGGAAGTATTAAATTTTATGAAGGTACTTGAAGAAGCTACTGAGATAGAGGTAAAAACAGTAAGTTTTTGAGTTCTACTCATGTTAAACCAAGACATCAGGTGGTTAAGATTATGTGAAATTAAACCAAGACATCAGGTTAAGATTATGTGAAATTAAGTTGAGTCAATACTACATCAAGTTGAATAGAGATTATCTAGACCTACGTTCAACTGAATCAGCTCGAACCATGGTGACCCAAATTTCAAGACTAAAATATAAATTTGAAATATATAAAGAATTTCAAATTTCTACCTTTTAGATGGAATTGAAATATTTTAACTTTAAATAATTTAATTACTTAATAAAATTCTAAAATTTTAATTTCTTTCAAAATTTCTTACCCAAATAAAATGATAAATATATCAAATTCTATGAAATTATAATTACCCTCTTAAAATATCCTATCCAAACAAAGATTTAAGATATTTTTTTTTTACCAAAAACAGGTTTAGAGAAGGAACGTGGCACGGTTGAAATTGGTTGAGACCAAAAGAGAGAGATTTATGACAGAAAAATAATTTTTTTTCTTATAAGGAATGCAAAGTCCTCTTAATTTATCAAATTCTAAAAATATAAATGCTCTTTACGGATGTAATTTTTTGTTTTGGATTAGTCTGGATTTAACTCTTTCAGCATCTTAAATATGAAAATTTTCTTTTCTTGGCCGGTTAAATATAAAAAAGTAAAATTCCAGAATAGTGGGAATGAGTTTTCTTTTTTTTGGGTATATATTGTTGAAATGGTCAGTGTTTTTCACTCCACACAATAAATTTACATCCACAATTTACGGCAAAGATTTCCCATCCTTTGCTTAATATTTTGAGGTCTCTAATCACTTGCCAACCATTTACCATAGCAATCAAATACGTTATATTCTGATATAAATTACTTTGATAAGACATATCAAAGACTTTATTCAATCCCCATTTGTCTGAGGTGCAAGGTAATGAATGCTGTTCTCTCTTGTTGAACTTCTCTTTAATCCTCTGATCTTGGATTAAGGGAAAAACACTAACACCAGCCAGAAAATTCCTGAGCCTTGTTTTGCATCATTCTTGAGGAGGAAAGCCAAAATGTCATTCACAGGAACTCTTGATAAATGCAAGGCTTGTGATAAGACTGTTTATGTGGTTGACTTATTAACTCTTGAAGGTACTCCTTACCATAAGAACTGCTTCAGATGCAGTCACTGCAAGGGATACCTCACGGTATATATGCTTCTTCATATTCAGTTTTTTTGTTGCCATAAACATGTTTCTAAATATGCTTCTTATTTCTCTCATTATTAGAGTGTTAATCATTGTATTTGAATATGCATTTAATAGTTTTTTTGCTAACCATTTAATTAGCATGGAGCATCCACAGATTGCTTAACCAAATACCTACAATGCAATTATGCCATCAAAATCATAAAGAATAGAAGCATGCAATTACTTAGCTAATTACGTGCACAACTCATGCATTAAGTACATGACAGTATTGAATTCCGTGGAAACTGGTTTTGATCTTGGATTCCTGGTGCTAGAATTTAAAATTTGTAATGACATAATTGTCCAGGCTTGTACTTTGATATGAATTGATTAAAGGAAAAACAATATATGTAGTTTATTTAAACTTGTTCTTAAATTTGGTGCCAATGGTGCAATTTTATTTTGGTCAGATGAGCACATACTCTTCAATGGATGGTGTCCTCTACTGCAAGCCACACTTTGAACAGCTTTTCAAGGAATCTGGCAATTTCAGCAAGAACTTTCAGACAGGTGAGATGTTACCATCTTCTGTTCAGCACTTTTTTTAGCCAGAGTCTCATCAAGTGCAAATTCATCTGCACCTGTAACTTTCTATTGGTTTGGCTAACATGTTATGCTTTTTTTCATGATTGTAATTGCGGCACAGCAAAGTCTTCTGATAAACAAAATGAGATGGTACGTTCACTATCCAGCCTAAACACATATGTGGCCACTTTGAGTATATACTTGCAAATCATCATCATCATTATTAAGACCTTACTTTTAATAAGCTTAAGGCATCAAAGAGCTATATATATATTATTTCTTTCAAATATTGTTGTGTGATTTTCTAACATGTCAATAACAATAATCTTCATTTTCAGAATAAGACCCCCAATCGACTCTCGTCCATGTTCAGTGGAACTCTAGACAAATGTTCAGTTTGCTCAAAAACAGTCTATCCTCTGGAAAAGGTTTGTACTATCAATCAGAAAACTCTTGATTATAATCCACAACCCTTCAAGCGACGAGCCTGAAAGACTATCTCACAGAACAATTTGAAATAAGATTTGTTTTTACATTACTATGTTGGACACAAAAGAAATTGCAGAGTAGTCCTCAGTTCCTTAAAGCATTGAGGCTGAAAGATGTGAAGGCTGGTTGTGGTTGGCCTTCCTGGCTGAAAAATCAACAATAAGATTTGTGTTTTGATTACCATCTTAGGCACAATTTTAGTTTGTATATTAAGCTTATTTCTCATCACCTGGATTAGAATTTTGATTGAACTGAACTAGTTACAAAATTTTTGGTTTGCTGAATAGATGACACTGGAAGGGGAATGCTATCACAAGAATTGCTTTAGGTGTGCTCATGCAGGTTGCCACCTCACACATTCCTCCTATGCTGCCCTAGACGGTGTCCTCTACTGCAGGCACCATTTCCAACAGCTTTTCATGGAGAAAGGGAACTACCATCATGTACTCCAAGCTGCTGCAAACAGGAAGAATGCCACACCACCTCCTGAACCAGCTGAAGAAGAGCCACCAAAACCAGAGGAAACTGAAGAGGAAGAAGAAACAGAAGAAAAGTCCTAAATGAAGCATAGGAAAAATGAGCTGCTTCCTCCCTTTCTTTCAGGGATACTATAGAAAGGTCTTTCGTTAGAGTGTTGGCACTTGGCTCACTCTTGTTTGGTTAAATTCCACTTTCTGACATTTTTTCACAAATTAGTATATTGTAAGCTAATTTGAGAGGTTTATTTATGTATTAAAACAAAGAGTTGTTCACTACAAGATATTCTTTGTCTGAGGTTTTTCTCCTCGTGTGATATCATATCATATCACTCCTATGTAATAATAACTTAAGGGACACAATCTAATATGGTTCACAATTTTCTCTACCCATTTCACTTCATTTGGGAATGATACTTCATTAGGATAATGGCATCTCTGAGGATGGGAGGCATGATAAATGCAAGAACTCAGGAATTGAGATATTCATATGTTTAGGGAAAGCATTAGGGCATAATTTTCAAACTCTGAAACATCACGAGTCCTCGTCTCGTAAAGGCATTCCATCAGACAGTTTTCATGCATCTCAAATATATCACAGTACCTTAAAACAGAGGAGATTAGTAGAGCAAGATATATTTGGCTCCAAATCCTAAAATCCAGTGGTCGAATAGTTTTTCATTGGGCAAAATAAATTTGGAGTAAATTTTTTGCCTATGACCAAATTACACTGAACTATAAATTCTACAAAATTCCTCCAAACATATTTCAAATCCAAAACCAATCATCATACTTGTTTCAATAAGTTTCAAATACATACTTTGCATGTTATAGATCGTATTATGAAAATTCCATATTCATAAACACAGATTAAAATACAATCTGATCCTTATGCGTCACGAGTGTATTTTAGGGCCGAAAGAAAGTTATGAATTATGGGAATGCAAACAGAAGATTGCAACAAGAAGGACCCCGTTCGCAGGATTAATTTAACCGTTAAAAATTATAACTGTTAAAAATTATAGTAATTGCATATTCTCTGTAAACTATGGATATTTCTGTTATTGTTAACATTATACTCGATAACTAATAATAATTAATTACTCGATAACTAAGCCCAATATCTTATAAATAGAAATATCTTCATAAATAGGAAATACTGGAGTACACATAAATCATTTTTTATTTAATTTAGTCCAGAGTAATAAAAGAAACTCATCAGCCACTATCTAATTAAATTAATAATATTTTTACTGATAGGAAAGTTTGAAAGACTTGTATAGAAAATTAAAGAATTAAAAGTATATCTTAATTTAAATTATTTAATATAAATAAAAAAATATTTTAGTTATCTGATGCTATTTTTCACTACAAACTTTATCCTACAACTAAAAATATATATATTATTACTTCTTAAAACAAATATCCATTCATATATTTTAAATCACATTTAGGTTTGATCTTGCAAACCCCAAATGGCCGCCCCGGGCACAGAGGAAGCCGTTTGCTTGGTTAGCAATATCACGCACTCAACAATGGAAAACGACGTCGAAAACAAGCTCAATAATCACACAGAGCAAGATGAAGTTGAAGAGGACGAAGAAGAAGAAGGGGTTTGGAGTTCTTCGGATTCTGAAATCGGTGATGCGTTGGACTTGTTGGATTCGAAGGAGGAAGATGAAGGCTTTTCCCTTACGTCGTGGCGCCCCAATGCTCACGGCGGCCACCACATCCATTCCTCTACACTTCAACCTCTCGCCAATCGCAACCAAAAGTTCTCCCACCGTATTCGAGTTTCGCCCTTGGAGGTTTTCTCACATACCCTTTTGCTTCTTTTTCACTCATAATTGTTAATAGCTGAATGGGTATCTCCTTATTCGCTCTAAACCTCAAAAAGGTCACTTTTTTTTATTCGTTTGTTAGTTGAAGTTTGGATTTTTTTTTATGATTGTTTGTAAACCATACTAACTACTTAACCGAGGGTTGGTTTTATCAGAAGGGCTATCTTGGTAACCTTGACTGGCTGGAAGATGTGCCAACATTTAGTGTTTGACAATCTCTGTACAGGATTGTTCCAAAGGAGGATACTTGCAGGGGGAAAATTGCTAATTCCTTTTTTTTTTTTAACTTTGGATAAATTTAATATTTAGTGGGTGAAGGTGATCCCTTCATTGTAGATTTAATGTGTGTTGTTCATTTTGTTATCTATTAAAGATTTTTTTTTTTTTTTTTTAAATTGTGAGCCTAGTGTGTGGGCTTAACTTCTTACTTCTGTTTTATTGACTCTTTTGTGTTCCTTTAATATGGACTAGTTTAAATTTGAAGTTTTGTGCTGAATGGTGTTTTTTGGAGTTCTGTGGGCATGTTTGTTTGGTTCTAGTTATAAAAATAGGTGGTTGGTGGTGCAGGAGTGGGAAGGGAGGATGAATGTTGGCATGTCTAACTCTGTGACAACAGCAATTCGTGGAAGTGTTAGAGACATGGCCATTGGGAAGACTAAAACTACTGAGAAAGCAGACCGAGCAACTGTTGAACAGGTGACCAATGGTGATTTCATGAAATGTGGTACCTAAATTGAGCCTTGTTCTTTTGTTGATTCCCTTTCTACAATTATTATGGAAGTAACTCTAAAGTTTCCTCCAGGCAATTGATGAGGCAAAGCGCAAGGTTATATACAAGATGATGAACAGAGGTGTCTTTCATGATATCAATGGATGCATTTCAACTGGAAAGGAAGTATGTGATATGCCTGGAGCTTGTATTTATTTATTTTTTCTCTCAATCTTGCTGTTTAGGTTCTATGATGGTAACATGGTTTGGATAATTGATTATGTGATGTTAAGCCAAAGTTATTTTTGTTTCTTACGCTTTTGGTTTTCTAACAGGCAAATGTTTATCATGCAACTAAATCTGATGGTCAAGAATTTGCAATTAAGATATACCAAACATCTGTTCTGAAATTTAAGTAAGTATAGCAGATATTATTTTGTTTAAGCTTCTTCTGTTACTGTAAATTGTTTTGACGGCTGAAATGTTAAGAAGGAACTATATAGGCAACCATACCTTTGTTCTCTCTCTCTTTTAAAGAGAAAACTAGGATTTTTATTCAAGTGTACTTCTTGTCATTTTTTGTTTATTCTCTCTGTTTACCTATATTATATATTGTTGAAGAATCATAAAATGCTTTGGGATAGGGACTTCATACTTTTAGGATAGATGTTCTTTTAATATATTCATTAGATAGACACAGCACAAATGCAGCTTGTAATATATTTTTGCTACATTGACTTGAAACAGTTTCTGTATTCAAAGTTATTTTATTTTATGAACCACATTCTATGATCTTATGATATCAGGGATAGAGATAGATATGTGCAAGGGGACTTCCGGTTTAGAAATGGATATTGCAAGCGTAATCCCAGGAAGATGGTAAAAACATGGGCAGAGAAAGAATTGAGGAATCTTATGAGGTTTGCATTTGTCCTTTCTTCTTTCTCTTCTACTAGAATGCTCGTAAAAATCAAAGTACTCCCTCCAGCCTCTAAGTATAAGCAAATCTCAACTAATTTTACTTTATTAATGAAATTATCTCTAAAATACCCTTTATTTAATTGAAATTTTTACTTCCATTAACCAAGTTCTAAGGAAGGTTAAATTAGGAACAATGGTTATTTTTTAAATAATATTAGTATATTTGAAAGCTACCAACTAACTTTTTTAATTAGTGTGATTTTTTTTTTTTGCTTATATCCAAGATCAAAAAGAGTGCAATGTACTAAATTAGACTGTCAAAATAGTAAGGGAAGGAGGAATACTTGACGAAAGAATGAGTATGTCATTGGGGTTATTGTTACTTAACCCTCTTATTTGTAAGTTATGATTTGAAGCACTATGGACCTTAGATGTATTCTGTGATGGCTTTTATTTGGACCTGGAACTTGTGTAGTCATCCTTTTAGATGCAAATTCTTTCATGAACTATCCTAAAGGTATTTAATTTTACTGTGCGCTGAAGAGGCAATGTTTTGTACATCAATTTTTGCCTGTACTACCTTTTCTTTCTCTGTTGAAGTGGCTCCTTTTTGTGTTCTTATGGGTTTGTTCGGTTGGTTGTATCCAATTAAGAGAAACAAAAGTTTGATTACATGCTTACTTGGGCTGTTTCTTTCTTTTACCCTGTCTATGTTGGATTTCAGGCTTAAAGCAGCAGGAATTAGGTGTCCTACACCATATCTTCTGAGAACACATATTCTGGTTATGGAATTTATAGGTATTACCTTTGTTCTGAATTTCGAGAATGTAATCTGATATTACTGTGATCAATGTGATTAGTTGTTTATATGTGATCTGTTGCTTGCAATTATCTATTATTTTATCATTGATTATATGGAATATCAGTGTATAAGTGTCTACTGTTGATGAAAAATTTTAATAAAGAAGAATGAATGAAAAGTGTAATGAATAGTTTATTTTTTTTACTAGTATTGAAGGTGTAACTACTTGTGGTTAGGTTACCTCAGCATTTAAAAAATTATTATTATCAATTATAGAAATTTCAATTTCTTGCTGCTGAATATATCATCTGATTCTGGTAATGCAGACTACAATTTAGGTTAGAAAAAATAATTACAAATACAATTTTATTGAAGTTCTTTGTTATTTTTTTTTTTTTGAAGGAAAATCTGGTTGGGCTGCCCCTCGTCTTAAAGATGCAGCTTTATCTTCAGACAAGTTGCGGGAAGGCTATGTTGAGGTGTGTCAAATCACTACAGTATTCCTTTGATGCTAGCATGGATTTGTACTTTGAACCCTTTCACGTGTGTCTTAAACATTATGATGCTGGGATGTTACAATATAAGGTTTCTACTTAGGATGCTTGTCTAGAAGAGAAATGCCTGCAACACACTTTTTAAAACACTCTTTTGAGTGCATTCTATTAGGGGTTGACATTAATTAGAAATCAAAATAATATAGTGTGTTAAAGGCAATTTGTTGCTAGCATTCTTCTTCTCTAGTATGATTCTTAAAATACTGACTAACATGGTTAATGTATTAAAATTTTATAGTCTCTGGAGTGGAGTTTCATTTAGGGATTCCTAACAGAAACATTTCTGCCACACATTTCTTCTAGGTTTCGTTCTTAGTAGAAACAATTCTTTTTTAGTTCCAAGGGTTTGAAGGTTTATTCCATAAATCCAATTCTTTGGGTTGAAATCATTTGAGTATTTCTTATTTCAGATTATTATTGCAATGCGGACATTGTATCAGAAATGCAAATTGGTGCATGGAGATTTGAGTGAATATAATATACTTTATTATGAGGTGAACAATCCATTCTCCAGTTTTCATTGATTGAATGTCAATCTGCCAATAGTCAATTCACATGTTCTTTTTTCTGACAGGGTCACTTGTATATTATTGATGTTTCTCAAGCTGTCGATCCTGAACATCCTCATGCCCTAGATTTTTTGCGTGAGGATTGTGTTCATGTATCTGTAAGTACTTCCAATTGTTAGATATAATTATAGATTCCTTGTCAACTTTCTTGATCGACAAGGAGATATGGAAAGAGTGTGATTAAGTAGGTTCTTGACCTGCAGGATTTCTTTAAAAAGCATGGTGTAGCGGTCATGACGATAAGAGAATTGTTTGATTTTATTGTTGATGCATCAATAGCTGATGATGCCGTGGATAGTTACTTGGAAGAGGTATTTGGCTTTGTTTTATTATGATTTATAACTACTGAACAACTTCAAAGAGATCTTCATGGTTTTTGAAATATTTCTAGATGCAACGAAAAATTTTGGCAAGAGGAGATGTATCTATAGAAGATGAGATTGCAGACTCTGTATTTGTGCAGGTAAATTGCCTTGTTATGTCAACTGTATTTTTTAATTATCACCCTTAACTGAATTGTTGGCTATATGTTTGGTTGCCAAATAGTGGAGAAAGAGAAGTTTAGGTTAAATGTTTTATTTAAAAAAAAAAAATAAGGGTGGAGGGAATTAAAGGGTTCTTCACAATTTTATTTAAACTCTCTAACAACAACTGTTAGACTTTTTTCAGTTGGAGGGATTTTTGGGGAGAAGACAAGTTACCTTCATGGCCTAGCAACTGGTTCTAAATCTAAATATTATTGATGTTGAAATATCATATTTGAATTTATGTGTGAGCAAAATTTAAGAGCGTGACCGTAGTGCTTTGTTTCCAAGTCACTAATGTTGGACTTCTGCCCCAACACTCCACTACTTAATTAGTATATAATGGAATTACCAAATTCATTCTTTATTCTTATGATTCCATTTTTTATTTTCTTTCCCAAGAGTATGTGTGAGCTTGAATTTTACAAATACATTAATCTTTTTGTTCTTTCTTACATGTTTAATTTCTTGAACTATTGGTACAGTCTTACATTCCAAAGACACTTGATGATGTTAAGAATGCTGAGGAGGATGTACAACGGATAACAAGTGGGAAGGACACTAAAGATTTATACTACCAGACCATTACTGGACTTAAACATTCTCTGTCATTGACTCAGTCTTCACAGCAAAAGACCCAACTGCAGAAATCAAGTGCCACAAAAGATTCACCTATCATTTCTGACGATAAATCTAACAACTTGGAGGATGATGTTGAGGGTCAATCTGAGGAGGACCAAGATGACGAGAGTGATTCTGAAGAGGATTCATCCTCAGAAAGTGAAGCAGTGGACCCTGCAGATAAAAAAGCTGCTAGAAAAGAGGCTAGGAAAGATAATAAGAAGAAGGTGAAGGAGGAGAAAAGAGAAGCACGGAAAACTAAAGTCCCTAAGGCTGTTAAGAAAAGAAAGAAGAAGTTGGCTAAAGCACGCAAGACTAGATAGATAGTAGTTATTATTAACTGAATACACCAGATGTTAAAAAAATGAGCATTTTTGTTCACTCCTACCATCATCTATGACCAGAGTTAAAAAAATACATAATATCAACTTCGTCATCGGCTTATTGTTTTCTTAGTATTCCACAGTTTTTGTAAAATATGTATGCATTACCTGCTTTCTTTTTTCTTTTTTTTTTTTTTTTACATTTGCGGTTTTTCTTAACTCTAAGATAGATTCACTTCTTTTGTTTAGTTTTAAGTGTCAAATTTTGTTTTCCTCTGAAAATAAATATGTTGCAATTCGAGTTTCTATTCATGTAATTGTTATGGAAGTGAATTTGTGGATATGTAATCATTAGTGGACGAAAGTTGCACATGTGATCTACAATTGGAAGCGAATTGTTATGGATTTCTTTTCATGTCAGAATAATAAAGTTGACCAAAATTTATGAGATTTTATTTTTCTAAGTCTTGCCTTTCATGATTTTATCATGTAAAATCTCAATCATAAAATAATACGCGTATGATCAAGAAGTATGCACGGGATGATTGATATGGTTATTAAAAAATTTCAAGCACTTTATAGCTCCAAATACTGTAATTGAGTCCTGAATACTGTCATTATGAGAGATTATTAAAAAATATTGAAGTAATAATCACTTAAATTCTAACACTTAGAACTTAACATCTTTGAACTGAGTCCTTAATAATGTTATTAAAGGAGAATATTAAATATTGAAGTGATAATCACATAAATGTAATACAATCTAATGGAAAATTGCAATTAGCTTATGTTGAAGAATCTATGCAGTGCTTTAATATGCACACTTTTTCAGTAGGATGCAGGGGTTGCGAGTGTATTCTCTGTTATGTTTTGAATTGGTAACTGACTGATGTTCTGCCGAATCATGGTAACATTAGGTTGTACGAAGGTAATTGTGGTTTAGTTTTGCAGGAATATTGGAGGTTTTTACTGGATATCTGGACTTAAATTTGGAGACAAAAGCTCTCACACAGATCACAAGCAAGCATCGCATACTTTAAGCTGCCACTGATGACTCTTTACAGCTACAGCCAAAAACCTACGGTCAGAGGTCCTTTGGAAATTGGATCAGTTGCCTCAATGCTTCAGCTTTCGGTATATGTACACATATTTATGCTTTAGAGAAAACTGCTTATGCATATTCTTTTGTGGTATGGCTATGCATACAGTGCACCTCAAGGCTATCCAGGTAGCTAACCATGCTTGGTGCTCTCAGGTTTTTCAGGGTTGCGATGCATTAGTCTGCTGAACAACACTGACACCATAGAAAACGAGCAAGATGCAAATCCAAACATTAACTCTTTTAGAGGCCTGGACCAGGTGAATAACACCAAGACAGCATGGAGTATAGGTGTCTACAGACAGCTTTGCTGGTATAATGGAGTGGCGTATGCAGCTGAAGTAGGTTCTGTTCAGTATCTGAGTTTACCAAGCAGTTTTGCTATGCTTTGCCTAGTCGAGACAGCTGGACACATAGGCACATGCACCGTCCATCAAAGGCTATAAGCAAGTGTAGTATGTTTCCTGTTTTTAGTGGAAGATAGAAACTGCTGTCATATACAGAAATCTATTCCACTTGTAGACTTATCTCTTGAACTCATGAGTATGCTTCTGTCTTGTTTTAATTTTTCTGCTATTACTTAGGAAGAACTGTTTCTGGCTCTGTTGGTGATGTATCTATGTCATGCTGGAGGGTTTTTGGGAAAGGTTTTGTTTTTTGAGTGCAGGTTTTAGCTATGGAATGATGAAGATATGTGGTTATCTTTTCAAGATCTGTGGCAGCCACTTCGCTGCTGTTACTGAAAAACCTTGTGGAAGACACATTTTGTTGTCACCTTTTCTGCTCTAACTTATGCTGCATGAAAAGCACAATCCATGATACACAGAGCACAACTTTTAGCTGGAATGAGGAGGATAAATCACAGCTGAGGATGCACTGGTTTATAGACAGATCTTAAATAGATGACAACAAGCAATTCATCACATTGATGCCTCTGCAGTAAATCAAGAGGGATCCTGGAGGGCAGTTCTTGAGTGATGGAACAACCAGAACACATCACTAGACTTTCACCTGCTGCAATCCAAAGAGGGACACCAATGCAGCTGCAGGTACATAGTGTTATACTACATCTGTATCACTCTGCCACATAAACTGATATATCTAAGTAATGACAAAAACTGGCTCTTCAAAGGCTACATGTTGATGCTGGTTCTCTGTTTTATAACAATATGCAGCTGGTGTAAATAATGGGTGTATATCAGCTTATCTCACAGGATTTGGATTGCCATCCATTCAATGGCAGATTTTTGTTGAGTGTGTTAGGGATTATGTTGGAATAGAAATTTTTAGTTTCAATATAAGGGTTGAAGTGTGCTTCTAATTAATATACTTTTTTGTTGTTAATAAAAGGATGAAATTTACATTTTTATAGTTTTAAAATAAAAACTTTTTCTTTTATATTTTTAATAAAATAGCATTTATACTTCTTTTAAATTTTTGATAAAATAATTGTTTTAAAATATTATACGATCTAAAACTAAAACTTAAAATAAAAATATATTAAAATTAAAGTTTTAAAAAAATAAAATTATAGATTCTTTTGTATATATTAAAAATATCGCAAAATATTGACCGATAAAGCTTATACTTCTTAAAAACATTTTTATACATTAATTAAAAAAATATATTAAATTTAGGCTTAGAGTATGATTTTATTCCCTATAAGATATTTCTTTTTTTAGTGTACTGTTATAGAAAAAGAATATTTTTTTTTCTACTTGATCTATTTTTATTAGTTTCCAATAATTTGAATTCTTTAATTATTATCGTGGTGGATGATAATCTATATAAAAAATCTCACTTAAATTATCACATTGACATTTTTCTATTAATTTTATCACTAACATTATTACTTTTATCATTCTTATTAGTCCCATATTTATCCACGATATCATCCCAGCTTTTATTTACTATTCTATTTTTATAGATGACTAAATTTTGAAATATTAATATTATTAACGGAATTAGTTTTACAAATCTTTTGTGTCACTTGTCACAATTCTTATAGTACTGTAATTATTATTTTATCATGAAATCAAGTTGATCTTTCTCTAGTTATAACTTTAAAAATCGTAATACCGTGTCAAATAATCAAAAATAATCTTTGATAAATCAACCATTTATACTAAATCTGCAAGAATTACGCACTCTACTTGCAAACACAAATACATCTATCAAATATTGACATTACTCGCAATAATGACAAAAAAGTCTTCATAAACAAACCAATTTCTAAAAGAAATTATTATCTACAATATTTCCATACTCCATAAACATTTCAACCTTAACCTTGTTTGAAATAACATAACTAATCATTTTTAAGCTTTAATGCTTCATTATCATAGTCTCATAGTCTCATTGTTTTCTACCATCATCCCAATCACTTCAAAATAACTCCACTTGTTTAGATTAACTTAATTCACATTCTCAAGCTCATTGCCCCCAACATAATACATCATACGGTATATTTCAAAACGATCCTCAGGATGCATTTTCAGTGTGAAAAATATCTCAACAGCAATAATAATTTCACATTTTTGTAACAATAATTAACCATAAGCACCTCTAATTAACACATAAAAACCTTAATCCTAACTCCTAATTCAACACTTCATTCACAAAAACCTAAAAGCAAAATGCTTAAAGAAAAGAACAAACAAAATCGAGACCACATTTTTGCGGACCTACAAGTAAATAAATGATAACGAGACTGCTTACCTTCTTCAATTGAACCACGTACATGTCTTCCTTCTACACTCATGCACTATCAATGCTTTTGTTGCTTTCATACCCGTGACTTTCTCCCCACTTTGATTCTCCTCATTTATCCAACAACAAAGTGGTTCTTCCAAAGGGAAACATGAATGTTTTCACCAATTGCACAACTTAATTCTCCTTATGATTTTCATTCAATAATATCGTCAATGTAGTTGTTTCAAAACGAAGAGGATAAACATTTTTTTTATTAAAAAAATATAATTTAATAACATGAACAATTGACAATAATGTGATACTCTTGACATGAATCTCTCAATTATGTCATCACTTAATGAATCAAGACTAGTGAAAAGTAATAGAAAAAAAAATATATGGATTACAAAGAAAATAAAATTAAAAAAATAGTAAAATGAAAAGAAACGTTTTATAGACGGTGAAAACATATTTAAACCTTAACTTTTTAAATTTTGATGCAAGAATAAAATATAATATAAAATAAGAAGTACAGCAAATATTATTTTATTAATTATATAACAGAAATAAGGGCCAATAATATAGATTTTAAACTAGAGTATAATGTCACATTTTTATTTTAGAACAGATTTTTCTCTGTTATATAAAAGATAAGAAGAGAGTAATGTTACTTGAAATATTGTGATTATAGTTGACATTTACAAGTTTTTGCATGTAGTATAAACAAAACACAAGTTCCATGTACATAGACTATTTCCACTATTGTGAAAGTCATTTTTTTTAAAAGATCAACGTAAGACTGCTTCTTCCTGCACCTCCATATCATCTTCCTGCACCTCCATAGTTTAGGCAAATTTACAATTTAACCTTTTTTAAAACATTTCATATCCCACAATACCTTTCACCACCCTTTATATTCTTTCTTCCTCAACTTTGCCTGCACCCCGTTCCCACACCGCACCCCATTCGACGGCGGTTGCACCTCCCCCTCCACCTCCACCTCCACTCTCAGTGCTTGTATCCCAGTTTGCCAATGCAGATCTACATTGAGTGCACCTTAGTTGTTTGGTTGTTGGCTTGGTTCTCCATCATTGTTCTCCATTCACAGTTCGTGAAAACCGTAATCCACAAACTTCAAGTTCCATCATTTTGGCACCCATTCAAGCAATTGAAATGAAGGTAAGCATCATTGTAAGTTTAATTTTAGATTGTAGAGGTAATTGTGGTGGATTGGTGGCGGAGGACGGTGGTGGTCCAATTTTTTTTCACTGTCAAACTGTTCTACGGTTTGTAGAAACCGTAGGTAATTCAAAATTTCTCTTCCGCGGTTTGTACAAACCGTAGAACAGTAGAAATTTTTTTTCTGTTCTGCGGTTTATATAAGCCGCAGAAGAAAAAATTTTTTGTACTGTTCTACGGTTTGTACAAACCGCAGAAGAAAAAAATTTGCTACTGTTATACGGTTTGTGCAAACCGCAGAACAGAAAAAAAATGTTCTATGGTTTGTAGAAACCGTAGAAGCATTTGCATTTTTTTCACTTCTTACGGCTTCTACAAACCGTAGAACATTTTTGTCTAGGGTTTGTAGAAGCCGTAAGCAGTAAAAAAAATGCAAATGCTTTTACGGTTTCTACAAACCGTAATGTATATTACTTTTACGGTTTCTACAAACCGTAGAGTTCTCTTATACACCTATGCACTTACGGTCTGTATAAACCGTAAGTTCTTACGAATGTTAAAATAACTACAGTTTGTGTAATCCGTAAGAGGCATAAATCTTGTTTTTAAACTTACGGCTTACAGAATCCGTAAATATTAAACTTCTACGGTTTTTACAATTCGTGGAAATCAGAAAAAATGAATAACAGATACCTCGACGAAGACGACGGTGGTTGTTTTTCAGCCACCCACAACCACCGACGACCACCCAAAGTGCCTTCAACCCCCCACTCCAACATCGTAGGAACCTCTGCGACACCTTCCACCGCTGTTCAGAAATACACCACACCCCTTTCATGGAAAACCTTCTTTTATAGAAGCAGTCTCAACGTAATTTCTCAATAATTATATCACTTAATTTTTTGTTTCGTAAAATTTCTTTAATTTTTATTTAAATTTTAATAAATATATTATTTTTAAATATAATAGAAGATACAAGTTTAATTTAACAAAATTATAAAAACGTGAATGTATTTATAAATTAAAAATGATGTGAATATCCTTTTATTTAAAACAGGTGACTGCTTATGTTTCATCTAGCATGGTGAGAGATAAGTACAAATTCTACTATTATTAAGGTAACTGACTCACTACATTTGCCGTATCTCTGCATTAAGATAAAACATTACATTTTTTTTTTTTTTTTTTTTCAGCTTAGGTTTATGTAGAAATTTTTCTGTGTTTTTTGCTGAAGCACTGGAGTGCTTTTTGTATCTTATTTTTTCTCCTTTG
>Ga0099825_1002928_pt1 | contig 22773 bp, 12 predicted proteins | sample SiratroredBW_FD_76838 | JGI IMG/M metagenome (GOLD analysis project Ga0099825, IMG submission 76838) | Root nodule microbial communities of legume samples collected from California, USA - Siratro red BW | ecosystem: Host-associated > Plants > Roots > Nodule | place: USA: California | collected... | reverse complement strand
CTAAATTAAAAGTAAGTTTGATTTTGAAAAGAAAAATTAAATTAAATTAATATTTAGTAATAAAATATATTTAGCAAAATTAAGTTTAAGTTTGATATTTGAATTTAGTTACTAATATAAAAACAATTTAAAATAAAATTAAGATTTAGCAATAAATTTAGAATGAAAATTTTGAAAATATTATATAGTTTTTTAAATAAATTTATTATTAGTTTTTAAATTATATTTATTACTAACTAAATCTATTTCATATATTAATAACTAAATTCATAACATGTAACTTTTCTTCACAGTAACTACTCTTCTATTCAAATTAAATTAAATTTTTTACATTTATTTTAGTTACACATTAGCAATAGATCACACTTGTCAAACAAAACAGAAAAGGAATGGGTAGAGAATATTAACCCCTACAGTATTCTCACTATATTAATTAACTCATTAATTGAAATATTAGATGTACAATTTCATCTAGTAAATTAACATGGTGTCCTCTTTTTAGATTTCATTTAATTTTATATTAAATCGTATAATAAGGCTACCATTCTTTATAATGATATCCTGTCTCGTATGCAATATTTATCTATATCTGGAAATAAATAAAAAAATACACCATTTCAGGAACCCAGTTTGAGAAATTTACCTTAAAAATTTTTAGAAAATCGTTTTGGAATGTATTCTTAGCATTTTGGAATGGAAACTAATTTATAATAATGGAGTGCGAAGAGTAAACAGGAGAGCTGCAAATAGAGTTTTCTTTATTTTGGAATGACCATTGACCTCTTTCATTGCAGGGCTTTTGTGTCATCGGTCTTATACAACGTCTACTCTTTATTTTTTCATCCCATTGATTCTTCAGGAACTTTCATGGAATTGTTGGAAAACTCTAAATTGTTTATGGGTCAAATTTTTCTATTGCAGAGTTTCAAAGCATACTTCGATTTATAAATTTTAAATACATTTTTGTATGATTTATACAATTTAAAATGCCTTTTTATTATGTAACTTTGTATAATAAATTTAAAATACATTTTTAGATTTAAAAATATATTTTAAAATATATAATGTAAAAAAAGTACTTTAAATTTCATAATTTAAAATACATCTCTGAATTTATAAATTGTATTTCAAAATATTAAATACATTTTTATATTTAAAAATGTATTAATTACAGATCGCATAATTTAAATATATTTTCAACTTCTAGAATATGCAATATGAAATATTTTTAAATCTATTTTCAAATTATATAATATGAAATGTTTGTAAGCTATCAACAATTTAAACTTTCTGTAAATAGATAGGTACAAGAAGAAGAAGAAGAAACAGCCTTAATTATGTTATTGTTTTCCTCATTTGATTTCCTATGTTATATAGAAAAGGTGAAAGATGAGAGAGATTTTGACTTGTTATTATGTTACCGAAAGACCCTCTTCAACCACGTACCATTGTATATATTGGGTGTGAAATGATTATTAAATGCTGTGACTTGCTCCACTAAATATACATTGGCCATTGGGTGCCTTAGGAGGTAGGTTTCTTGCATGCAATAACTGAATCTCATCCAACAAGGACAGATGAAGACTAGACTGTTTAAAGCCAGCAGGGTGATGGGGACGAAATCAACCTCCAATAACACAAAACCATATATAATAACTAAACCATTACCTACTATAAGGACTAGTTAAAGAGACGTAATCGGTAGAAAAATTTTCAAGTTTATAACAATCCTTTAGACGAGTTACTGCAAACATTCTTAACATCTCATTGGCATGCTATCCTATTTGGAAGTGTGGAGATGTTTCCTTTCTCTATCATTTTTGCACGTAAAACAAATCCATCCAACTTTCTATGTTTTGGGACCATTAATTTGGCAGAAATTGATTTGTCATGTACGAGCATAATACAGTAGCAAGACATTGACCTTGCCAACCAAGCTGCCAAATAACTAAATCCAAATTTAGCATTTTGTGCATATATGGTTGTACACATAGGTTATTAACATCTTTGTTATTTTGAGATGCAAGCTTGTATGTGCATCTCTCTTGATTGACTCATGGACATTCCTGGTTTGCATGAAACGGTTAAAGTATAGTTGGTTGTCTCTGACTCTAGGCAAGTAGAAGTCTACCACTGGTTAAGTCTATTCAGTTGGACCATCATGCAGTTGGATTATTAGGTGGTGGTCCAAAATCTTTGTGAGGACCACTTTTGACAGCATGCGTAGACTATGACTCCTGCTGCCACTGTATTCTACAATGGATCCATGTACCGTTTTTTAGGTCTAAATAGTAAAAATAACTATATTTTTTTCAACAGAAAACAGTTGATGTGAGTTGTTCCAAATATACTTCAACAGTTGAAATTGAATCCATTGTACCTTCTCATTTTATTTCATTTGCTCTTTTTTCCGACCTTTCTTTGTTTTTGGTTTTGCATCACGTAGTTGGATTGGATGCTGAATGAATACTTTTTTCAAACAAGAATTTAAACGTTGGTTATGGTATCAGTCTGCTTTCCTGATTCCAATCCCGTTGGTTCCTTATGCTATTCTAAAATGAAATCTTGATATTTCATGTTTTTTTTTCACTTGTATTAGAAAAGATTTTAGATTGGTTTAGGAGTCGTAACTTTCAATATATCGACAAAAGTGGAAAACTGACTTTATATAAAGATATTATGCAGAGAGGTGATCACCAGTGCCACAAAAAGCCGGGTTCTCTGTGTGACCCCAACGACAACAAGAGCACTTTAAGGATTTTAATTTTTAACATATAATCTTTGGATCACACGCAGGATTAAGATAACAGATCCTTTGGGCAAAGATCTTCGTATAACCAATTCTTCAGTAGCTAGGTTGGTGAGTTAAGATATGTTTACACAAATTTTTCCACCAACATTATATTATCTCCATATGACAACATTTAACTCTTTTATTTTTTTCTAACTTTTTGTTTATGTTCTCTTCATTCCTTCATTTTCTTTGTTGTTTATCTTTTATAATATCCTTTTTCCTACAAAAACACCGAGGTAGGAGGGTCTGATTTGGACTTAAATGTGCTGAATATTTTAAAAGAATAAATATGTTTTTATTATATAGGATATACTTTAATCCTTCATTTATTTATTTTTTTGTACTTTTAGAGCATTGAATGTAAGTCAATTTAGTCCTTTAAAAGTTATCAGTGACCAAAATTAACTCTTAAAAATGTTAATTAAAAAAAGAGTGAAGAAATAGAATTCACAAATTTATAACCTCGAAGGATATTCAGCGCAGTCTTTTTCCAGAGATTAAATTAGACTGAATTTTTTTTCCCCAATGGTTGAATTAAGTATTTGCTCCTAAAAATATGACAATTAAGTGACACGTCTTATGATAAGTGATAAAATTAGGAAAATACACATTTAGTAGTAAAATTATTCGAGAATATTGAAGACAAGAGTATATGCAATACTAAAAAATGTTATATTTTGTAAGTTTCTTTTATAAATATTTCGTGGACCTTTAACAATTCATACAAAAATTATCAGGAATAATTTTGTTTATTTTTTCGAATTTCCATAAAAAAGTTACAAAAAAGAAATCAAATAAAATGTGAAAATTTTAATAATGATGGTAGAATAGCAGGAATTTACTACTATAACATGTGCATTGAATCAGACATCAATTTTATATTTCCGAAGCTGCTATTTAATTAGTTATCTAAATTGATTTATATCTTGTTTTTAAAGGCAATATTATTTGCATGCTATTTTTATTGAATCATTCTTACACTTGTTAATTTTAGAAAATAAAATAAGATTAAGACACAACGCATAATTTGTAACAACATATATGTAAGGAAAAGGATAAAGTGAAATCATCATTTTACTGGTGGTTTCATGTGAAAGAAACGATTATATGAAATCTGAGATATACTTTAAAAGGATAACATAGCACCAGTAGCTTCACAATCACTCCTTCCTAAAGTGATAAATCTAAAGAAGTGAGTGGATGCTACGAAATGAGGAACTTTTCTTTTTAGCTTCTGTCTTCTTCTTTTTTATTCGTATAGATACTATTAAAGAAAAGCAAGATATGAAAAAATTGAATTTTGTACAACAATCTCTACTGAAAATCATCTCTTATGAAAATATATATAATTTTAAACAAAAAATAATAATGAAAAATTACTTCATTATTGTCACTAGCTGTCTTTGTACTTTTCACAAATGACATGGAATTAAGTTGTCGTGTTTGCACTTTATGCTTTTGGATGTGCTAAAGGCCTGAGTGCTCAGTGAATAGATAGTTCTCGAATAAGCCCTGAAATTTATGGTGGTGTGTGTGGTGGCTCATTTTGCCCACTCATCCCTCATCCATATAAAGGATCAAACAACTTTCTTGATTCATCTTTTAATCATTCTAAACCTTTTACCTTACTAATGTTATCATAAGCCTTTGTTTCATTGCTTACACCATTTATTTCATAGTTTTTAACAAAGTGCTTCTCAAATTGATGGTTTCAGATTCGAATCTCCTGACAAGACAAATTTATTCAGGACCATAGTCCACTTTCATTAATTGTGTTCTCCGTAAATCGACCGACCAAACCATCGAACATTAAATTTAAATAAACAATGGAATATTTCGAGTGCGAAAAAAACTGATTGAAGACTTGAAAAATCTGTCAATAACTAATAAGCAAAATTTGATTTACGCCAGCCAAAAATATTACAGTGTGGGGTGATATGCTGCAGTGTTAATTTGTGAAATGGGGTTGATATATGCTCATGATGCACTATTTAGAATTTAATATTTTCATTATAATTTAGGTGCATTTTTTTTCAAAAATTGTTACTTATTTTATTTGATTGGGAAATATGAATACTTAGAAAAATCTCAACAATCAAATATTTCCCATTCATAATAAAAAAATTCTGAAGTTTTTGAAATCGTTTTCTCTATAATTTGATAAATACATGAAAATGATTACCCTTCATGAGAAAACATACTGGGCAGGCTTTGACAATCCTCGTCGCTAATCACTCCACAAACAGTGATAAATAAATGTATAAAGACTTTTCGATCCATGTCTGAGTTGCCTACCCCAGAATTTTCTTAAGTTTATCCATTTCATGTTGTAGCAATGTCATCCTCAATTAATAAATATGGCTTGATCAATAACTCACATGGTCCTATGGCAACTTCTTAACCTTCTCCTGTTTGCTGCTGTATTTATGAGAGCTCTCTCTCATCAATGCTTACACATTGACTACATTAAAACTCCATTTTCTTCTTATCTTTCATTTGGATTAATTATTAATTCTTATTGTGAGGAATTTAAATTTAGTTTATATATGGACTTTAAAATTAAAAAGATCATGAAACAAAAGTTTTTTTAAAATATTTTGAATAAGAGAGAGAGAGAAAGAAAAGGATAAATATGATTTAGTAAAAAGAAGAAAAATAAAATTACTTTGTTATATAAATATTACAAGTCAAAGATAAATACTAATTGCATAACCACTTAAAAGACTATATTAATTTTTATTATTTAAATATAATATTATTTATGATAGTCCAGATGCTATATATATATATATATATATCTGAGAGAGACATTAAATGATAACTTTTGGTCGTTGTAAGAAAAAAGTATAAACTCAGTTCATGTAATCATAAATATTGTGATTAAAAGTTCATTAAGGATTTTTAAAAGTACAAGTATTCATTTTTAATATTGATTATTTAAATAAATAAATAGATAATTTATATTATTGTTTTTATTTCTCAAAATACTCAAAAATTGTCATGTAATATATATTTTCCATATAATTTTGGTTCTCTTTAAGCTTGAAAAATGTTAAGTGTATGATTTTATAATTTTGGAAAATAAGGGAAGTACTAAAAGGAATGCGTAATTGAAGAGGATCAGGGAGGAGGGCTACAATAACAATTTCGTTTTCTCATGTGAGATAATGAATATTAAAATGGGATGTTCCCAGTGACCGGTGTACTTCTAATTGTAGGGACAGTGATTAGCATACCGACCTCCCACCATGTAACATTTGACTGCCACCTCCACACTACCATCTCTCTTTATTATCTCTTAGTTATAAAAAAAAAATCATTTTTCTTTTGTCATCTTATATAAATGAATTTTAATTTTTTTCCTTTATTTATTTTTTAAAAAAACAGTCTAATTTTAATTAAAATTTTAAATATATTTTTTATGTCTAAAAATTCAACTTTGTAGGTTGAGATAAATCTCATAAGTATCTAATCAAAAATACTGTAAGAATACTCTGTAATTGATATAAAGAAAGCTAAACATAAACTTTGATGTTTCTCATGAATGAGTAATAGGTAATAAAAAAATATACTTTTATATTATAAAATGTACTTAGATTTGTCAGTTTAGAAGTATCATTTATTTTTTAAAGATAATCCATCCTAGTCAAATCTAAATTAGGAGGCCAAAAATAATAAATTGGTATACAATCTCACAACCTAGTTTTATTGATTTGAGTTGGGCTTACAAGAGATACGAAAGTATCTGTCAAATTTTCACATCAGAAATCACATTATCACATTTGACAAATCTTCTCTGCTCATGTATAACACACAATTATTGTAAATTTAAAAAACAAAACAACACCCTACAAAAAGAAGAATAAGTTAAAGAGTTTTAAAAATATATAATCATAAATTAAATTTCTATCATAACCAATCTACAACATATCAAGCTTTCATAATTCATCTCATACATCACACTCATGTGACAAGATTAATCCATATGATATAGTTCAATCGATTATTTTTTACACCGTGGTGTAGTCATATAAACCTCCTTCGACTCAAACTACCTAAATATCTTGATCTATATGATTCTAATATACCAGTATAATCAGAATACCTCCTTATTGATCAAACCCACAAACAACGCACATCGTAAACAATCTCAATACGGGTATCTCATTTTTTGAAGATACTATGTCTCGACCACCATTTCGTATCATCATTCACAAACATTGATACTACATCATACCATACATTCATTCAATTTAATTCAAATTCATCCAATTCACACTTAATAAAACAAGTAATTACAATATTTATCAAATACATTTAAATTAGTTTCTCTTACCTGAATGCACAAATAGTTCCAAAAACCTAGGGATCTCAGAGATAGTCTAACTTTGTTCAAGAATCTAATTAGACACTCTAACTTCACACGACGCTAGGAATTTAGGGGTGATCTGATTGTCAGTCTGATAAGGAAGGAAGACTGAGTTTAAAGAGAAGACAAAGAAAAGGGAAGAATCGTTTATTAGAGAGAGAGTTGTTGATTTTTATAAAAATGAAATTGAATAAATGATTTTCTTATTTGTATGGACTTTTCTATTAAAAAAATATATTTAAGTTTTATCTTATTTATCTCTAAAGCTAGATTCTATGTTTTGATACCTTTATTCTAAAGTTATTTTTTAGAGTCTTACATCTATAAAATTTTAAGTCTAAAAAAATGTCACTCAAACTTCTCAAGTCAGTTATTTATAAAAATGATAGACTTTAATAAAATCAATGATTAAAACATCATCTAAGTTTATTTATTTAACTAAAAATATTTTCAATTGATTAAGTTTGAAAAACAACTCTTTAAAAATATCAGTGTTACAATTTTTCTTAAGTATTATTTAGAAAACAAATTTAGCCCAAATAATTTCTTGGAGCAAATTTAATGACCAAAACTAATGCAAACACATAAACTACACATCTAAGACTTTAATCCAAATCTTCAAGACTCTTCATCACTTTGATTCATCAAATACTTTTCAATAGTTTTGCCAATACAAGACTTTTTGTCCACTCACTTAAATTATTTTTTCACCCGTTCACTCTTACATCTCCATTTTCTTGGGTTATAACTTTGTTTTTTCAAGACTTAGTATTATGTTCTTTTGACATTGTTCCTCTTGGTGCAAACACCTCCATTAATTTGCATCTTGGTTGGAACTTGTTTTATTTAAAATATTTTCCTTATTTCATCTTAACACCCTTTCAATTATGAGTACACCCTCTTTTGCTTTTACGTTTGGTCTTGAACTCTTACTTTTATTTGACTCTCTTTTACATTTGTAGCTTTAATTCTAGCTAAATCAAACTCAATGATGTCAACTTTGTCAAAATTCACAATGTTCTCTTTTTCCCTTTCATTAACATTTTCCACCTCTTTTTTCAACCTTGTCAAAATTATATGTTCAAACATTTTCCTCTTCAATAACTCCATTTTCTCCTTATCTCATTCATAGTTGTCTCTTACCATGTAATTGTCCTCTGAATGTTATTATCATTGATTTTGAGATTTAAAAGAAATTCAAATAGACATTTATATCCAAAAAATCACCTTCTTGATGAAGCATAATTTTTGTTCCAATATTACATTAATGATATAAGGAGAAGTAGAATTTTAGTGGCCCTGTGTAGTATTGAGTAACTACAAAAATATCCTCTTATGAAACTGATTTGCATAAACAACATCATTAGTATTATCCTTGTAAACTAAGTTTATAGTTGACCATGATGTTGTTGATTTATGATTCTTTCTACATACAACCTTTCCTTATGCAGATGAATCCATTAAAATGAATTTTTCAATTTTACCAATAGAGAATTAAAAAAAAAAATTGATTGCAAGCATGCATGCAAATGCTTATGAATGCTTGTGCACCTAATTCGTGCATAACCCCCTCTTGTCACCTTCCTTAAAAACCATAAATATATTTGATAAAAAAGAAAATTCTCAAAGATTCTTTAACTTCTTTCACCAACTCCAATATAAGATCGTCTCTAATTGGCTTGATCAACACTAGGTCTTCTCCTAAGAAGAACATTTCAATAGTTGTGATTCCTTCTATTAGCAATTTATCTTGAATAAAATAGTTCTTGATTGGTGAATGGACTCCAACAATATAACAATTCTCCAACCATTTAATGTCCTTTTTATCTACGTGAAATTATATTTATATCCATTCTTTTGCCTTCTCTTTACTCTTCGTGCCAATATTTATATTTTTTTTACCCCTTTGAAGAAAATCTCCCTCCCCCATTCTTAGTTTATCTTTTCCTTCTTTTTTTCTTTCCTCATTTGTCCTTCCTTCTTGATAAAACCTAGGTAGGTTACCTTCAATTTGTAGGTTCCAATTTATATTCTATCCAATTTTCTCTTCAACTCTCTCACATATTTATGCCTCCACAAAACCATACCTCTTGCTTAGTTAATTTTGAAGTATTTGAGTAGAATATGGTGTAATATTTTTTCAAAATAAACAATAGACTATTTAATATAAAGTTGTCAAACAACAAGAAGAACATATAATATTTATACTTTTTCATTCTAACTCTTAAGTTGCTCTCAATTCTTCTTTAAGAAAATCTTAAAGGGATTTACTATAATCAAAACTGAGTGCACCTAAATACACAATGTCAGTCCTAGAAATATAAGTACACTAAGTCATCATTGACTATTTCGTCTTAATATTTATTCTCTTGAGACTAAAAATATCAAGTATTATTTGTTGTCACTTTTAACTATAGATAAGCAATGGTGAAAGTTAAAAAAATAACCCTTGTTGAGAGGATATGAAACTAAAGACTTCTTTATAGAAGGATAATTTTATAAAGTGAGGAACATTACAATGTTTTCTCTCTAATATTATAAAATAACTAAAAACACAAAAATTTAGCTTAAGATTGTATATGACTATTGTATAATTTTTGTGTGACCATTATAGCTATAGAAATCTTTCTCTTAACTTCTTTGTTGTATTTATGATATTGTTTAGCTTCAATCTTTGTTACTATATTTAACTTATGTGTTCATATTTATGTCTACATATAGAAGGTTGTTTCCTTTGCATATGTATTCAATATAAAATGAGAAACAACGTATAAGACATAATATTACATATAATATATATTTTTTTAAACATCGTGTTATATAATTGTTTTATTTAATTTGAATATATATTTTTCATATTTTATGTAAATAAAGTCATTACAAATATTTATTCAAATATCATTTGTTTATATATTGAAGATTGAGTTTTAGAAGTTCTATTTAAATAATCAACTAATATGAGTAACGTGATAATTAAAGATCGATTTTATAAGTAGAAATAAGTCAATTGCATTTAAACGTTTTTCTAAAGTTATAAGCCTTAGATCATTTAACTGTGTTTTTTAATAGAAAGTGTTTATAGATGTGCAATTATATTAACTTATTGTTTAACACACACATGTATATGTATATCCACATGTATATGTAAAAAATAATATCTGTAAAAGAAATAATCAATTTAATATTTAATCATATTTATTATCATCAAACTAAAGGGTCCTATAGTACTCCTAAATTGTTAGACATTAAATTGTAGTACTTTTTAATAAATTTGTTTATGTATGTAAGCTCCTCTGTAAAACTCATTTATCAAATATTTTCTCCTTTCTTTTTTCACATGTTTTCTCGATAAATCGACAAAGAAAAACATTATTATTGATTTTTTTGAACCTACTTTTATCCTCCATGTGTTCATGATCATGGTGATCTTACAATTTCTCAACCTCACCCTTCTTATTGTATTTCTCTAATAACATCTTTAATTTCCCGCTCATTGTTAGTTTGTCATAATAGCTTAGGTCATTCCAATGTAGAATATTTATATATTATATAAAAGGTAAAGTGTATATTCTAAAGGGACACATACTAGTAAATTTTTCTATTTTGCTGATTGTGATTTGAAAATCTAGAGGGGTGAATTCAACTTTCTTCTTTTTTCCACTAAACATAAGTATAGTTTATATATTTTACAAGGACTAAAAATAGTGTTGAAATTCTACATAGACAAAAAATAAAGAAAAATTTTATAAAGACTAAAATCAAAATCCATTAATTTTAAATAAACTAAAAATATATTTAAAGTTAAGCTTTTAACTGATTTGTGTAAATTCAATTTTTATTGTTTATAAATGAAAATAGAGATAATATATTCTCTCTTTTCTTTCCCATAAAATTTAGAGAATGTTACTTAGATTAAAATATGTTTAGAAATATTGGTAGTAATTAAGACTATTACCATTGCTTTAAATCACATCATGCTATTAATATTCACATCACTAATTGGTTACTCCTTTCTGCTCTTCTAACAAGTCTAATAAAATATTAGTTTTAGCAACTTCTTCTCCACGTACTAGTTACAATTTCTTTGTAATGATTGAGAAGATGGTATATTATTGTTCTTTAGTAAAGACTATTACTCGTACCTTATAAAGGATTAATCTTATTTGAATAGATGATATTATTATAAACTGATTTTTTTTTTCTTGGGTTAAATTTGCCTCCACCTGAAAAAGGTAACTGAAATAATGTTTGATGAGTTGAGTAGTAAAAGCTGAATTACACTACATTTCATGCGCTGTTGGCTTATGATAAAGAGAGAGAGAGTGAATGGAGCGTGCAACTTTGCCAGAAATGCATGCTCAAACGTTGAGCCACACATTAAATACACTTTACAATAAATGCTTACTCAAACCACGTGCCTTTGCCCTTTGCCCTTTGCTTTTGGTTAGTACTACTAATATATAATTAAATATTAATATATCCTTCTATTCTTTTTAATATGTCTACTAAGGAGGATATCACGCAAATTAAAGAATGAAACTAATATATATTTATACACATATTTTACTATTAATATTTACCTTTTAATATGTTTTTTTCTATATATGTATGAGTATAAAACAGTTAAAACTTAAGAAGAAATAGGGATATAGGTAACAAATAATTAGTATTATAATATTTTTGAATAGGCATATAACTAGAAATAATTGATTTTGAAACTGAACAGATATTAAAGTGGTTTATATAAATGTAAAGTTGCATCATTAAATGTAAGCATCGTATTAAATGCAAGCATCTACCGATAGGTTCTTTTATGTTTGTCTTGTTGTAGTTGTTTTCTTGGCCATATTACAGTTGTTTTTGTAGTTTGTATATATATTTTTTGGTCTACCCATATTACAGCAGTTATTGTTCACTGACTTCATCGAAATAAATATATAAAGTACATATGCCGTTTTTTCCTGCACACTCCATGCTGTCTGGTATAGTTTGCTTTGGGAAAAATTTAAGGAACTATTTACATGAAAAAAATAAGTTTTAATGTGCCTTTAATATTTTGTATTTCTAAAAGGGTATAATCATAGTTTTTTTTCAAGTTACATTCAGATATTCACGTCTTCTCTAGGCTATTCGATATTTGCGGAGTATTTGGATGACAACACTTGCTAGAGATATTCCAGACATTATTGTCTATTGTTTTTTAATAAATAAGGGTAATTCTTTCCAGAAAAAAAAAATTATGAAAATACTTAAAATGCTTCAACATGTATACAAACATAAAAGACATGTCTGTACAAAAAGTGGTTATTTTATGTTTGCGTTTATAGAGCACAATAATAATAACCACTCTAACAAAAAAAAAAGTAAGGATGATAAATGGAAATCGACTAATAATTTTATCTCGAATTCTTAACTCCTTTTATATACACTTTTTTTGGGTGATGGATTTATAGTTCTTATCTATAAGAATAAAATGTGCTAAAAATGCTTTGTGGTATGTTAACATTTTATTATGATTAAGCTCTTAATAATGACTTATTATATTGTTGGTTCAAAGATAATTTTGTTTTGAAATAGACTGAGAACGTACGTCTTAGATTTAATACCTAAATTAATGACAGTTCTAAACTAATTCACAAACTTTGGTCTGACTAACCGAGGAAAAGGGTCTTAGATGTATCCATTTATAAATGATATAATAAGCTGATTTAACAATTGAACCAAAGGTATCATTGTAATCCAAACCAATTTAAGTATGCATTTTTAGTAGCAATTGGGTTTTTAATCAATCCATTGTTGTCAGCATTAACAATAAGGGCATGCTGATAACTAAAAGTATTTTTTCCAGGAAAAAAAGAAGAAGCCCCACGCACAATTATAATTCAAATCAATCATTTCATCATCAACCTAGGTCAGAGTTTGTGATGACTAAACAAATGTTAGAAATAGAATGAAGATTAAAAATACGATGGAACGAGATTTTTCATAAATCATTCCTGCGAGAGAAAAATAAGAAGAAAAATTAAAATGAACCTTTTAATAAGTTTAAATTAGTTTATATGTGAGTTAATTTATAACATTTTTTATATTTTTTATTTCTAATATGTATATAAACTAATTTTAGTTTATGGAAAAGTTAAATTTGGTTTTCTCTTTTTATTATTTTCTTCTATAAGAACATAATATAAAGCTTACTTTTTTTTTAAAAGGAAAATAGTCAAATTAGTATCAGGTTTATGTGGGATCACAAAAGGAGAATGAATTAGAATAAGATTTTATAATTAATAGGAAAAATAGTTGAAACTTTTAGTTGTTAACACAACTAAGGATCAGCTTAAAATCATAAAAAATTGTGAGTAAAGAAAAATGAGTGATAACTCAACTAACGGTCATATTAAGATCATACCCAATTCTATTAAAGAAGTAGTTAATGTTAAATGTGATAAAATATTTGAGAGATTGACTTATTGAAATTAAATTGGAAAGAGAACAAGTACAAATAAGACCAAATTTAAATATAAAGAGGCCAAACTCGACCAGTACAACTAACCATTGATTTTGATCCGTCAATAAAGGTGATGATGAAGCGTTTTAAGAGGTGATAAATTAGAAATAAGAGATTGTTTTTCAATTATATGATTAGATACACAAGAATATGAAATCCATAATCCCACAGAGATGGACAAATAATTAAATTGCTAGTAAGAAATAAGCGTGATCCAACCCGTTTAACTATTATGGTTCCACCTAAGATTGATTTTGATGAGTTCAATTACTTTTTGAAATTATACCTAAACCCTAAACTAAACTTGCTAAATTAATATATAGATCGCTTAAATATTAAAGACAAGGTATAAGTTTGACAAATGATTTTATAAGTTCGTTATAGAAAAAATAATAACATTATAAGAAGGAGAAATATTTTAACGTAAATAAAAATACTTAACTGGTTTTTATTTTTAAACCAATAAGTGATTTATTCAAAATACATATCCAAATTTTAAACATGTAAAAAAGTTAAAAATATAAGGGAAAACAAACAATACTCACAGATAAAGTTCAGTATTGATATGATTGGAGGAATAACAAAACAGTACTTATGCCTAAACTTGATTGACAAAAATAACCAAACATAAAACATTTCCTGAAGCAAGAAACAAAAATCTGTGCCAGAGCACATAGTTAATTGATAACATTAATATTAATTAATTGGGAATTGTATTTTTAATATCAAATATGCAAAAATATTGCAGCATTCGAGTAGAGACACTGACCACGTTGCTTGTTTCTTAATCATGTCTCCAATCTTAATCTCGTGTTTACAATACGATCCATACATTATTTTCAATTCGACATTGGACAATGAGATATACAATACACATTGAAATTAAATGGATTGTATCCTTATGTTTCACTCATTACGTGCAAGGTAATAAACAATTCAATACTTCAAGAACTGCAGTATCTTCTTTTGCTGTTTTGTTACATTGTACCAACATATTTGATACCAATGCCTTAGTATTGTTGGGTTGTAATTATTGGTGAACAAAATATAAGTTAAATAAAAAATAAACAGCTTTGGTCAACAGTTCAGGGTCATCTACATTAATTTTTGGAGAGTGGGAGGACATTAAAAAATTATTTAATATTTTTATTTTATATAAAAATTCATTTACAAACTATCTTTTATCATATTTATTATAAATGATATATTTGAATTAACTTAAAGATAATTTTGGAAAAATAACATTAAATATAGTTAATTGGATTTAAATTTATTTAGATTTCAATTGATTAAATTTATATATATATATATATATATATATATATATATATATTTTGTTTATATTTAATCCTAAGAGAATACTCCAGTAGTAAAACTCTCACAGGCCTCACTATTAACACAAAGAGTGAGTAGAAAACAATACAAAAGACAAGACTGTTGGGTATGCCAATGAAATGTGATGGAGTGATAAGTCTTCTCAAAAGTCAATTTTAATTCTCATCCATTCTTTTAGTCTTTCTTCTATTGATTGGATTTTTGTTTCACAATAATAATGTTATATTTACTTTATCTACCAAGACTTATAATCTTTTATATCACCATACAAATTCTTCTATCAACAACTTCCTTTTTTTTATCAACAAAAAGAATAAATTATATCAACAACTTAGTAATTATCTTATAAAACACATTGTTTGTGAGACAAATTATAACACTAACAGGTCAAAAGTTTTTCATGGATACAACATCATCCACCTTATAAGAATTAAAGTGGGGTGTCATTGAGATCTTTCACTTTGATATGATAAGCATGTGCATCTTCACTCACTTCACATAAGCTTCTACCAACAATTCCCACCAAAATTGATATATATGTAGAAAGTGAGTGTGAGTGACAGTTAAAATTGCACTTTACACCTATTTTTTTCTTTTAATATTATGAAATGACTGATTACTTACATACAGAGAGAGCTAAGAAAAAACATACAGTGTACAGGTTGTAGCAGAGAAAGCTGGAGCTTGGTTTGACTCATAGTTTAACGTTAAATAAGAATGTACCAAATGATACCAAGAACTTTTAGTAAAATAACGTAGGAATATAAAAAAAAATAAAAATTGTGTTTTGTTTGTTTAACTTACGTCTTTCTCTAATCGGGATTGATAACAAAGAATTTGTACTGTAGTGAAAAAGTGAATAATAAATAAATAAATCTGTTGTTATTAAATAGCACGTTGGCTTGCTTACCTCAAAAGGCATTTTAGTTAATGCTTTTGAATGAGGTATCAAGCAGATCCAGGATATCAGTAAGGAAATGGAAATGCATCTATAGGCCTCATTAATGATTCTGCTTATGATTAATTAATATAAAGACATTTAATCTAATAAACTATTTGGTTTATGATGGACCCTCTAAACTTTTGGCACGATACTTAAGGACGATGCCTTTCAAAGTTTGGTTGTTATCACATGCCCCGACAAACCTCACTCGACTCGTTCATTCACTTGCTTCTCCTTTTCATTTCTTTCAAAATTATGGTTTTTTAGCAAAGCTAAAGTGAAAGTAGGGAATTTTCACCTTTCAGCATGGAAAATGATGAAAAAAATGGATTTTATTGAAACTTGTTTAAGCAATTCTAAACTTAGCACTGACACATTGAGTTGAAGTTCAATGGCAAATGTTTGCTTGCTTTAATTGTATTACAAAAAAGGTAACAAAGTGGTGATTAGTAAAGATTTGATTATTGATGGGTGGAAATTAGTATAGACTTTTAAAGAACTAATAAACATTGAGTTGAATCAATTAAGAAAGTGGATAAAAGGAAAGGAGGAAAGTGAAGAGAAGAGAGTACATGATGAATAATATAATAGTAATATTTAAAATTTATGAAGAAGTTAATGTGGGGAATGTGGGATAGAAGAGAATGAAAAAGAGAAGAGAGGAGAGAGAATAAGAGGGAGGAAGGTGGGTGGCACGTTAATTCATTATGAAAGGGGGTTGTCACCCTCACTTTCACCATTCACACACAATGCCAAAGGCAAAAAGTGTATTCATATCCTCTCTCTCCCTTTTCCTTCTCTCTCTCTCTTTCATATACACAAACACAATATCTGCAATGCATCAAATTCCATGCCCCCTCTCAAAGCATGCTCCCAAAGTAAATTAAATATTCCCATCACACAATGCTCCATATATGATTAAAAAAAAATACAATTTTATTACCGCATAATTAGTCATGAGGTGTAGAGGAATTTCACTAAACTGAAAATTTAGTCAAGATAAGTATAATTTTTATGTAATGTCAATTATTTTTTTAAACATTCAGTTCATTAAAAAGTGATTATAAAATCATTAAACTTGTAATTTGTGATTAAACTATCTTTATCATCAGAAAAGCATGATCTTTACGTGGAGTTACATTTGATTGCATAATAAGTAAAAAAAAGATGGTACGTTATTAATTGGTTTGGCGTTTTATTTATTTGATCTAAATTTAATGGTTAATTTGAGTGAAAAAGAGGTTCGTTGGTGGTAGGTACTGAAACCAAGTGGAAGGCTTTACTTGGAGGAAGCAAGAAACTGGACAACCTAGTCGTTTTGCTTCTTCTTATGTTGCTCTGGCCTTTTCTCACCGTCTTTCACTCTGTTCAAGATTTGTCGTAGCAGCAACAACAATATTATTATTATTGCACACAAAAGCATAAGAAAAAAAAAATCTTTTTGCAGAAAACTCGCATTTCCCATTTCCCGCTTCCTCAATTGTATGAAACCACCTTCATCTCTGTCTCACAATGCTTCCCGCTTTTGCAAGGTGGTAACCCGGTTTTTCTGAAGCAGATTCCATTCTTCTATTTCTCGTTTCGCGAGAAAGTTGAACGACAAATGAATACCAGAACACGCACCACTCTTTACTCAGTGAAACCTCCTTTAAATGATTCTAAAGTAACTTCTTCTTCCTCTTCTTCTCCTACATTCTTTTTTTTTTTTGTTTTGAGAAAAAAAACTTCATTTGAAGCATAGACTAAGAGCTGCTTTAACCGTTTGGGAATGATTCTTGTTAACTGATGAGAAAAGGTGTGCGCTTTTGATCCCAATCTAAACTGGGTTCTTCAGCTTCTCTTACGAAACGAATACTGTATTATTTTATTTATTTGTTGTGTTTTCTTTAGTGTACTTTTTGGAGTGGGGGAAATTGAGTTTTATGATGGTGATTTGCTTATTGGTGAATGTGGAAAGCAGGGGAAGATGGAAACTGGAGGGAAGAAAACAATGGGTGGGCACAAGAATGGGCGCCGATCCAATCGAGAAAGGAAGATGGCTTTGATTCAAGATGTACTTCGAATCTTCCTCAAACCTTGTTTTCACATTATGTTCCCTTTTTTCTTTCATCCAAGTTTTTGGTTCGTTCTGCAAAATCACTAGCCCTTCATGTTTTCAAGGTTGGTGCAAATGCAGGTAGATAAGTTGAAGAGGAAGCTCAGACATGAAGAGAATGTTCATAGAGCTTTAGAAAGAGCGTTCACAAGGCCTTTGGGATCTCTGCCTCGTCTTCCTCCTTATCTTCCTCCTTATGTTAGTCTCTCTCACTCTCTCTCTTCTTGTTTAATCACACACATTAACTGTGTGTTTTATTGTTAATGCACATTCCAAGTCAGTTGCAATGGTTTTCCAAGTATTACTGGCATTACTTTTTAATCCGTGTAAGTTTTATCTCAATTATATGTGGAATAAAGTTTTGCATTAAATGATGATACGATACAGGGAATTGAAGTGAAGCTTTAGAATAGGGATAGGAGAAGTACTTAAGGAATTGACTTGAATTTTTGTTACTTTTTTTATTGGTGTTGTGGTGATTTATGAATACAAGGAGAGTAATGAGGAATGTGTGTACTTGTTCTAGACATTGGAGCTGTTGGCTGAAGTAGCAGTGTTGGAGGAGGAGGTGGTTAGACTCGAAGAGCAGGTTGTGAACTTTCGTCAAGGTTTATATCAGGAAGCTGTGTACAGTTCCTCCAAGAGGAATGCAGAGAATTTGAATGACCCTATTGACCAAAACAGCGTCAGGAGTTCCAAGCATCAGAGATCAAAATCTATGTCTCAAAGTGAGTTCAATTCAACTGTGATGGGTAGGCCTCATCCTTCTCTTGCCAGAAGTGCTTCCAGCAGAAAGCTATTGTTCTCTTCTGACACTATCAATGAACACACTGGGAAGCTAGTCCATGGAAAGCAATTGCACAAAAAACAAGAATCAGTCTCATCTATCCCAGAAGAGGGAAGGGGAAAAGAGAATCGATCATTTGGTAACTTTGTGAAGGATAAGCAATCTCCGGAGAAGAAAACCACAACCAAAGTCACTTCTCCAATAAAGAAATCTCCGCTCAAACAAGAATCAGCTGAGAAGTGCATGGATCACTTGAGGTTACAGGTAACTATATGATAACCTCACAAATACCAATTTCAAAGTTATTTCAATTAGTCACTTGAGGTTTGGAACTGCTTATTTGTTATAGCTAACATAATAAGTGAATGTTTCTTTAAATTAAGCTGAACCAAACATGTACTTAGTATTTATTCTTCTGTTCATTCAACAACATTGTTTTTTGTTTTGCTTGCCCAGTTGGACTGGAGATTAGCAGACCATGAAAGGGCTCAGAGTTCTTCAAGTTCATCAGATGATAAGGTGTCAGAAGTTGATAGCACACCCAATAGAATTTCTGAGGATATTGTCAAGTGCTTGAGTAGCATTTTCGTTAGAATTGGTACATCTAAGGATAAAATTGGGGAGGCAAAAACGCCTTCACGCTCTGCATTAGCTTTCAACCAATTCGGCAAGGAAAAGGATCAATTTTGTGATCCTTATGGTATCTGTTCAGAATCCAAAACAACAGAAGTTGGTCCGTATAAAAGATTATGTGAAGTCAAAGCTTCCACTGTTGATCTGAACAGGGCATCAAATGCCGTATTTCTGATCCACAGATTAAAGTAAGTAGTTATTGACTCTCATTAGCTGTTTTGATTGAGGAAACTATGGGTGTCTATCTAATCTTGCTGACAAATTCAGGTTCTTACTCGGGAAACTAGCTTCTCTCAACTTGAAGGGTCTTACTCATCAGGAAAAACTTGCATTCTGGATAAACATTTACAATTCCTGCATGATGAATGTAAGACACCTTTGTGCTACTGGTTTACTGCATCTTATTACAATGCAAGGCGGAAGAAATGGATCTTTTAGTTCTAGATTTGAATTGAATTTGATGTCATCTTAGCTTGCTTAATATGCTGAGAGCAAACATTTAAAACGATTTTGGTTTCAATGCTGTAGGCGTATTTAGAGCACGGCATCCCTCAGAGTCCAGAAATGGTTGTAGCATTAATGCAGAAGGTACATGATTAGGGCTATATTCCCAACATTCATTATTTTATGTTATTATTGTTGCTAATGATGATGTTGTTAAACAAGAATATTCAAAACAGTAGAAGCAGTTATGGTCCTTCTGTCTAACTTCTAGTGATTGTTTAGTTTACTTGTATGCTGCTAGAAAACACTAATCCTGAGCCCTATGGTCATCCACCAAGAAATCCAATTGACAGAAAGAAAATGGAAAAAAGAAATGATTAAACTTTGAAATTAAACCATGTTCAGATTGCTAAAGGCCATTTCAACTTTAGTTCCGAGCTTCTTATACCTATTTCCTACAAACACTATTTAAGTATGTAATGTCCTTTCTCTATATATATAAAATGTCCAAGTTAATAAACTAAGACATGGTAATGCATGTGTCAGGCAACTATTGTAGTGGGGGGCCAGTTGCTGAATGCAATTACACTGGAGCATTTCATCTTGAGACTGCCCTATCACCTCAAGTTTGTAAGTGCAATAATCTTGTCCTTTCTTTTCAATTAAGAGTTCATAGAAAATAAAGTTGACTTTCCTTCATTTTTTTTTATTGTTCTTGTGCTTTATACTGCTCTAAATGCCGTAAAAACCTCAATTTCGTCTTGGCTTCCTGTGACAGACGTGTCCAAAAGCAGCAAAAAATGATGAGGTTAAAGCACCAAGTATGTTTGGCCTGGAATGGTCTGAGCCCTTAGTAACATTTGCACTTTCCTGTGGAAGTTGGTCTTCACCTGCAGTATGTTTTTCTATCTTAATTTAGAAGATAAAATTATTATGTGGGCAACGGTTAACTGTTCTTGAGCTTTAGGGACGGTTTAGATGAGTTTTTTCCATAAACATTTCTGAAGGAGAAAAACAGCATAAATTTTTTTAGAAGTTAAAATTGGCTTACACAGAGCTAAAAATAAAAATTCAGAAAAGTTATATGACAGAGCTTCTATAGATTAACTTACACAAGTTATTTTAGTTTAAGAAGCAAAATAATTTCAATTTTCTTTTTATTTTTCTCTCTTTGAAGTATCTATGGAAAAATTTGTTAGATCCCAAATGCTTATGGAGAAGTTAGCATGTTACCGATATCATGTGTTCTGCACCCAAATTTTCTTAAATCAATTTAGATTTGAAAATTTTCTCGCACAGCTTGGCATTGTCAGGCGTGTTGATTCTATAGTAAGAACTCTGAAATTAATTAATTTCACATTTCAGACACTAATTATAAGGTTAGAAATTGAAGCTGTGATTATAAATTTCTGCCTTACAGATGACGTGATTTTGGTTCCACCGGACATAAAAATCAATCACATCCTAATGGCACATTTGGAAAAAAAAAAAAAAAAAACACTTTTTGGATTCGGAAGTTATAATTAGTTTATGAACATCACATCCGAAACATGAAACCAAACACCCTATAAGAAAGAACAAAATTTTATTCCAATTCCATTGTTCCATTTTACACAAGGATGTTGATTACTGTGTTATTGTTTTTGTGAATCAACAGTAGAGAGTAGATTTTATATGTAGGAGCTTGGCAATGTGATTACTAGTTAAGAATTCATTCGCTCTTCAATATCATCGCTCAAGAAAGCATATATTACATGCCTTTTCTATTTTTCTATAAATATACTTTTTTAATAAAGTGTGACATACCAAATCTTCTTTTGTTGTTTTAGGTGAGGGTTTATACAGCATCACAAGTTGATGAGGAGTTAGAAGCAGCAAAGAGGGACTATTTACAGGCTTCAGTTGGCATCACAAAATCAAACAAGTTAATAATCCCCAAGTTGTTGGACTGGTATTTACTGGACTTTGCAAAGGACTTAGAATCTTTGTTGGACTGGGTCTGCCTCCAACTACCTGACGAAATGAGAAACCAAGCAGTAGAATGCCTTGAAAAAAGGGGAAGAGATTCTCTATCACAGATGGTACAAATGATGCCCTATGATTTCAGTTTCAGGTTACTTTTACACCAGTAAGTTCGGAGAAGTGTGGTTCAGGTTTCGTAAGTTTGGTGTGGTGGGTTTGTTGTACATTGGTGGTTCACACATAAAAGTACATAAGCCAAAACGCTTCATGTTTTCTCATTTGGGAATGGGTTTTGGCATTTGGGTCATTGCTGGTTAGTTATGCTTTTCGTAGATAGACATAGAAATGGAGAGTTTTTAAATCTTTAACATTCATTTTGGCTGCAACTTTTTGGGTTTATAATAATATCATATGTTCTTTAACTCCATGGCACCAAATTGAACAACGTTCAACGTCAGTATATCCTGGATTTTCGTTGGGGTAAGTTTTATATTATCATTTAATTATTATAAAGTTACATATGTTGATTTTTATAATAAGTATCTTAAAAAAATCATATTAACTATTATATCTAATTGGTCATCAATATATATATATATATATATATATATTAATTATGAGCTAGCTTCTATATATATAACAAATTATAAGTGTAATTTATCATTTAAAGTATACATCTTTAATTCTAAAAATAATACACTCAATTTAGAAAAGTCAAATATAAAAATCAACCGATAATAGCTTTTAAGTAGCGAGAGATTTAAAGTATAAAATACTACAGTGGATCAAAGAAAATATTTGTACACTGCAATGCATCTTGTATGCTTTAGTAAATAATGGAAGAAAATAAATAATGAGAAGGAAAGGAAAGGGAGAAAATAAATAATTTTTTCCTTTTTGTTGATT
>Ga0099825_1002927_pt1 | contig 22780 bp, 13 predicted proteins | sample SiratroredBW_FD_76838 | JGI IMG/M metagenome (GOLD analysis project Ga0099825, IMG submission 76838) | Root nodule microbial communities of legume samples collected from California, USA - Siratro red BW | ecosystem: Host-associated > Plants > Roots > Nodule | place: USA: California | collected... | reverse complement strand
ATATATATATATATATATAAACAAGGAGAAAAAGGGGGGAATGTTTTTTAATTATAACAATAGTTAAGGTTGTGAAAAATGAATGATTAGAATAGAGTGGCTTAGACATAAAATACGTTAATATTGAGATGATTTGGTTTAATAGAAAGGTTACTGGTTTAATGTAATTCATTTGTTTTGAATTAATCAAACGTTTGTATGTTATTTTTCAGTGTAATGTTAAAATTACTTTAGGTGTATTCTTTTAATACAAATATTTTGGTTGAAAAAAATTAGTTGAAAATTTGATTTTTTTTAATTTTATTTATTATTTTCCAATAATAATTATAAAAGTTAAAGAAAAAGCTAAATAAATAAATTATTTTAAAAACCAAATATTGAAGATAAAGGTAAATTAATAATTTACCCAAAAATATCCATAAATTCCTTTTTATCCTCTTGTCATACACAATTTTTTCATTGAAAACTTTCTCTACATTCAAATAATCTCAAATAACCTGTAATAATCATACACCATTTCACAAATTAACTCAAATTAATCCTTCTAAATAAAAAATTATTTAACCAAAAATGCATAAAACTATTTTTGAAAGAAAATGTTGTTTTGTAATGATTACGAATAATTAATACATTTAAATTGTTAATGGAGTTGATTATAACATGATAGGAAAATAATTTAACATTTTTCAAAACATAAAAGTAATCAAACTTTAAAAAATATAAAAATAAACTGAACCTAATTAAAAAGTAAAAACTAAATTAACAATTTAGACATAAATATATTACCTTAAAGTCCTTTATCCGAAAGACATAATCTCACATTGAATATCATGGATAAAGAGTACAGAAATATGCTATAATAACATATCACCATTTTCCATTCAATAAAATTGATGTTCAATTAATTGTTAGAAAACGTGAGATTTATTACATATATAGTTTTAGAATAATATAAATTTGTTACCAATGTACATCAAAGAGTAAGATAAATACCTAACAGAAGAGTTAATTAAAGATTTAACTTCTTTAAATAAAACAGGTATATACATATATTAAATAAATTATAATTTTAAGTAAAAATTTGTAATTTAAAACGAATTTGTAAATTAGTAGATCGTGAAAATGAAAAGTAATTATTATCAGTTTAAATAAATTTAGCACACGAGAATAATTAATAAAAATATAATAACATTTAGAATGAATTTAAATTTGAAGAGATGGCTATTAAAGATGGTGAGGGATAAGGGTTTCTAGATAAGAATCAGACTCCAACCAATTGGGTATTTTGGATTAGAATCGTGTGGGGAACCAATTAGTAACACTCATTTCTTTCATTGGTGTCATCTTAAGGACTAAACTCATTTTTTTATAAAGCTTCACCCAACACTCACCATCACAATTCACAATCACTCTGCTAATAGCTTTTCAAATCCAAGAAACATCAACCCTAATTCTTTATTATTTTTTCTCATTTATTTTAAATAGTAAAGTAATGTTACTGTTTTTTTCATAGAATTTATTAAATAAAAAATAAATACATTTAATATGTTACCTCAGCTAGCTTACTTAGGTGCTTAATCTGAAGCTGGAGTTACGGTTGCGTCCTCAACGATTTTGGCGTCACACCAAAATCGTTGATTTTTTTTCAAGCGTTGACTTGTTTTCACTTCAGATGCATCAACGGTCAGGATGCGGTGGGGAAGCCGCGTTAGCGCAGCGGATTTTTTCTCCAAAATTTGTTCGACTTTGGTAGACACGAGCGCGCCACGACAGCTTCTGCCTCCACTAACCCAAGACAAAACACAAGGCCTACAGTGGAAATGAAAAGACGAAACCACCCTTTCTCTGGACCGCTTAAAACGCTGACGCTAGGGTAGTAAAGGAATTTCACCCAGCATCCCTTTCGACCAAAAGTATGCATGCCCCGCCAGCATGTGACGCTTGTTCTCCCCCACTTGCCAAGAAGGACAATTTCGTCATTATAGCCCTCGATATTTTTTAGCTTTGCGTTGGTACTACTCGCCGAAGAAAATTTTCATATATAAATAAATAAAAATAAATAGAAAAAAATAAATAATATTATTAAAAATAAAATAAAAAAGAGCCGCCTCTACTTTATTATTAGCGGGCTTTATTACGTAACGAGTTTCTATTTCTCTGTCTGGCTTGGCTTGTGTTGTGTCCCTCTTCGTCAATGTTTCGGTATTTCCTTGTCTTTTCTTCGTCTTCTCTTCCTCATTAGTTTTCAAGTCTCGAGGGTTTTCAGTGGTTCTCAGATCTGGAAACTCTTTTCACGTTCCGTCTAGAATTTTCTATCCTCGCCGTATGTATTCAGCTTTCGTTCCTCTGCCTCAGTAATACCCTGCTTCTGTAATCGAATTGCTTTATTTGGTGATTTTTTGTATTCATATCTCTGCTTCTGTTTGTTGGTGTCGGTTGCTGCTGCTGTTTTTGATTGCTATTTTTCATTTTTTATGGTATGATTTTTGAGTTGGGGGATTTCGTTGTGTGTGAGATAGAACTCTCTTGTTGTTTTTGATTGGTGAATTTGCCAGATTTGGTTGTAGGGGTCGCACTCTGTTTTTTGTGTTTTTCTTGTAATTTCGAATGGTAAAATTTCGGGAAAATATAATAATCTTCGATCTATTTGTGTTAATCGTTGCTTTGTCCTGTTCTAAGATGTCTGCATGACGCTAGCAACTAGTTATTCTTCTAGTTGGTTCATTTTCTCTGCATATCGCCTTGTCATTTTTTCAGATTCTTCTTCTTTTTAATATGTTTAACTTAAGATTCAACACAATGTGTGAGTTTGGTGTTTTTGCTTTAACTTAGATCTACTTCTCTGCATATGTCCTTGTAGCCGATTCTCTCGACACTTTTAGTCATCATGTGTGCTTATTGAATGCTAATGATTTTATGAGCGCGATGAATTACAAAGATATGAATTGGTTGTATATCTATCTTATTATGAAGTTATCCTGGTTGAATAGTTGAAGCCTAGAATTTATGTAGCATTGACTGCTATCTTGGTAGTTCTGTTCTAGAACAGAATTCCTAGTGTTCTTTTACTTTCAAATCTTGAGGCTTGAATTGCTGATGTTCTATTTTATGCAGGAGCAGCGGTAGTCATTTTTAGCTTTCTCTTGTATATTTGGAAAGTTGGTCTCTGCTGGAATTTATGTGAACAAATTCTTTTTACTGAAAGGACTGTATGACTATGGAGTTACATGCGAACAAAGTGAGAATGGATCCTACTCTTATAAAGTTGGCCAAGGTCAGGGAACTCCTTATGATTTTGCCCGTTTCCTTTATTTTTTCACTGTTCCATTATTGTTGTTATTTTTATCGTTTTTCTTTGGTTCTGTTTCATGTTAAAGCTATATTTAATATTCCCTTCAAAATAGATTTGAGGTTCTTTCGACATGTAATGAATTAATTTGGTCTTCTGTATCCTGACCTTCTTTCCTTTCGTTTTTTCTCTTCTAATATTTCTGTTTTTTTTGTTGTGCCTGATTTTGTTTTTTTTTTCATTTATTCTTGTCAGTAAAAATTTCAATCCTTTTTGGCTGAGAATGCTTATTACTACTGCATCTCTTAATGTGAGTCTGTTCATAGGGTAGAGTGAAACTCAAGACGTCTCCCATTCATATGCATGCTTTAAATATATGTCACACGTGTATATGTATAAATATATATATATATATATATATATATATATATATATATATTTATTTATTTATTTCTCATTAAGATTTATGTCTGTCTGTGCGTTTGGTGGAGACTTGGAGACCTTCTAGGTTCTTGCATCCTCCAAGAGCAATTCATCTGAAAGTCCAATATTTTAACCATGATCTAACAGCTCGCATTCCGTATGTGTATTACATGTCACTTGCTAATTGACAAGGAGCAATACCTTTTGCAGGATAAAAAGTTTTATGATTTTTTCAATTATCTTCTTGGTTTTAGATATTTGGTGTGTTAGTTAAGGAAAACCTCTCACATTCAACGACAGGTGTGTCGCTTTGACAGCCTTTCCTGTTTTCTTAAGGTTGAATGCTTGAAAGACTGCATAAATAATCTTTGAAACTTGTTTTGTAATGTATATCTGGTTCGCATATTTTGGTCAGCTTGATAAAATAAGCCTTTATTTATTGCAGTCTTCCCGTAGTTTTGTTACAGTATTTTGTGGATAAATGTCCTGCTCATGCTAAGGCGAGACATGAAAACTTGTCATTTCCTTTTTTTAATCACATGATGAGCCCTCTCATCATGGCGGTGAAGTGTGTTTTATATGAGTGCACTATGGGTTAAAAATTAGTTCTTTAAGTATTAATTAATTCATTAATAACTTATTTCCTTGTCTCTGTCAGGGTTAATGAAGCTTGATGATTTATTTGTTGGGAGCACGAGAAGCTCCAGAGAACTCCTTACGTCAGTATTAAGCAGTCTTATCAAAGGTTTCTTTCCAAGAGATGTTATAAGATATCTATGGTTAAATTAAGTTTATTGAAAGATTAAACTTTGTCTGGGATAAGTGAAAATGGACAGATCAGATACATCTGGCTTTGTAAGTGGTGGAAGCTGTATATTGGAATTTGTTGTTCTAGCCTTAAAGTTCTGGTAGATAAGTGACTACTATAGTACTATGTGGTGAACTCTTCTGCTGCTTCAACCTTCTGTAGCTATACAACATCTCATAATGGATTTGAACATGAAAGCTTTACTGTCTCCTCATGATGCTGAACTCGGGGGAGGTGATAACTTCGGTGATACTACATTATGCTTGAATGGCATTGGTTTTGGAGAAACAAATAAGGCTACTTTTAGATGTGGTGAGAGCAATACTGGGATGAAGTTTTCCAATGCTTCTGATGATGGCTGCAGATTGGTTCTGGGATTGGGCCCAACCCCAATGGCGTATGATGATGGCTACAGCAATTTGGAGTTTAATACGAAAAAAAAGTCAGCCAAACTTTTTCCTCAGCACGTGCCATCTGAATGTGAATCAGTTCTTCAACTTGGTCTTTCTGGTGTAACAAATGAGGCATCAAGTGTACTTGACTGCTCAGGTTCAACTGAAACTGATATGAATATATCATGTTTCTCAAGCCAAACGTCTGCAGATAATTATTTTTCTAGGATTCCTGTTGTTGATGAGGGCTCTACCTCAGCAAAGAAATCAGGTGGCTACATGCCGTCACTTCTTTTAGCTCCTAGAATGGATATTGCTGAAAGTTCCGTGCAGGTACAACAATTTACTAATGGAACTAAACCTCAATTGTGCCCGGAACCATCCAGTGTTGTAAATTACTCACTTGATCCTGCATCTGGGCCCCAGGCTACAGGGACAACTTCAGAGAACCGAACAAGCAATCCTAAGAGATGTAGATTTTTTGGCTGTACAAAGGGAGCTCGAGGTGCTTCTGGACTTTGCATTGGACATGGTGGGGGACAGAGATGTCAGAAACCAGGATGCAATAAAGGTGCTGAGAGCCGAACTGCTTATTGTAAGGCCCATGGTGGAGGGAAGAGGTGCCAACACTTAGGATGTACTAAAAGTGCTGAGGGAAAGACAGATTATTGCATTGCGCATGGTGGTGGCAGGCGATGTGGGTATCCAGGTGGGTGCACAAAAGCTGCGCGAGGTAAGTCGGGACTTTGCATTAGACATGGAGGGGGTAAGAGGTGTAGAATAGATGGTTGCACTCGGAGTGCGGAAGGGCAGGCTGGGTTGTGCATCTCTCATGGGGGTGGACGCCGTTGTCAGTTGCAAGGATGTACAAAGGGTGCACAAGGGAGCACTATGTATTGCAAGGCACATGGTGGTGGGAAGCGATGCTCATTTGCTGGGTGTACCAAAGGTGCTGAAGGAAGCACCCCACTTTGCAAGGCACATGGTGGGGGAAAGCGCTGCCTTTTCAATGGAGGTGGCATTTGCCCCAAAAGTGTACATGGAGGCACAAACTTCTGTGTTGCTCATGGTGGTGGAAAGAGGTGTGCTGTTGCAGGTTGCACCAAGAGTGCACGTGGCCGTACCGACTGTTGCGTTAGGCATGGTGGGGGGAAGCGATGCAAGTTTGAAGGATGTGGGAAGAGTGCTCAAGGGAGCACAGATTTCTGCAAGGCCCATGGTGGAGGAAAGCGATGTAGCTGGGGAGATGGAAAGTGTGAGAAATTTGCAAGGGGAAAGAGTGGCCTCTGTGCTGCTCACAGCAGCTTGGTGCAAGAGCGGGAAATGAACAAGGGCATGATTGCTCCTGGACTTTTCCGTGGACTTGTACCTGCTGCTTCCACTGCCTGTAGCAGTTTTGAGAACAATTCTTCCTCAGGCGTCAGTGTTGTGTCTGACTCCTATGATTCTATGGAAACTCCAGCACAAAGGAACCTCATACCGAAGGAGGTGTTAGTTCCGCTTTCAATGAAGTCACCGTCTTATTCCAACTTCTTGACTGCTAAGAAGCCAGACGAAGACAGAAACTGCCATATCCCTGCCGCAGGCTGCAGCACTGCTCAGAAAGGCCTCGACTTTAATCTGCCGGAGGGCAGGGTCCACGGCGGCGATCTCATGTTGTTTTTTGGAGGGAATCTTAAAAATGCACTTGACAGCATCTGAAACGGGAGGGAGCTGGTATCTCTGCAAGTTGTAGATTCAGTTTAGTGATTAGGGACCATTTCCATGATGGAATTGTGCATAAAGCTTTGTTGCTGCTTGTTCAATAACTTGTGTATAGTTGGGTGTTAGTAGCCATTAGTCTCTTATTGTTTGTAGTGCTTCGTCATTGCGATGGCTTTTATTATTCAATGTAAGGTGGCAACTTTAGAACCAAGTCCACTGCCACAAACAGCATCATCCTCTGGCGTGGATTTGTTCAAATTGAATCATTGTATTCTTAAACCTGTAGTTTTAGTTTGTTTCAAAATAAAGGGGTGAAACTAAAGGCCACTATCGCTAATAAACATCTGCGTTGCTATCGTGTTTGGCACAGTATAAATAAGAGGTTTATCTGAGAATATATTCATACTCCAATAGCAGCGTCGTCGTCGGCTCCGTTTTTCTCTATGCAACCGAGGCCGAAACCGCGCTGAATCGTCATTTGTGCGTGTAATATCTCTCCGGTTCTTTTTCCTCCATCAGTTTTCAACCTTTCTAATTTATCTTTCAACAATAATTGTGGTGGAAAATTTTCTTTTCTGCAATTTTTCCGAATGATTCAAGCATTTTACTCTTCAGTTAATTTTGATGTTTACTAAACATCGAGTGAATTGTTTAATCGCGTTTGAATATTTGTCCGCGTCGTGTCTCGAACGAGAAAATTTCGACGTAACAGCTTCCTTTTTTTCGTCATCGAAATACAGGAGTTGGCAATGGAAAACTCGTGGAGCAACGGCAAGTTGAAGGTCCTAAAGCCTAGGACTTCGAACGAGAACATTCCACCGATGCAGATCGACTCGGATGAGAGAAGAGGACGCTATCTCCAACCATCAGCGATGAGTCCACGGTTTCAACCGTACGCCGAAAACATCGACGCCAGCTCGCCGCTAGCGCGCTACCTCTTCGCTGGATCTCCGCTCTCAGGGAAGGTCGCTGCCGCCGGCGAAGCATTCAGTCCTCCGTCGTTCAGCGCTTGGTCCACGAAAGGTCTTCAGTACTGCGGCAATAGTTCCGGGCGGAGCAGCAGCTTCGGCTCTCGCGGTAGGTTGTCGCCGTCGCCGCTTTCGTCAATTGAGAACATGGAGATCGCGTCGCTCATGTCGCCGCCGATGTACCGAACGGCGGCGACTGGGGACGACGACGTTCTGGTAATGGATGACATTCTAGTGAGGCCAATGTCCGGAGGAAAGAGTGGAAGGTCTTCATCCTCCTCCGGCCGCGGTTCGTCCTCTTCGTCGTCGGCGTCCAAGAGCGTGTTCAAGATAGATATCTGCAGAGCGTGGGAAGAGTCTGCAAACTGCCGCTATAACTCCAAATGCCAGGTTGGTCCGCACCATTACTATACTGTTATGAATTGAAAGATAAGTATATTTTCTACATCATAAAATATGTACGAAAGACTTATTTTTTTTCTTTTCCCCAAAATTTAAAATCAGTTATTGTAATTTAAACAAGTCTGATTAAGGTTTTGTGTAAACATTGTTAGAGATTATTTAATTGATAAGTCGATTATAGAATAATTTATTTTGATTTTACATTTTTATTCTCAAAATCCTATCAGAAGTTTATTCTATATTTATTGACAGATAGAAGTGTGTTTTAGTTGAAGGACTAACATAATTTTTTAAAATTATATGAAATACAAAAATCAATTTTAAATTTCAAGGACAAAAGTAAAATTTACTTTAAATTTTAGAGACTTACGAAATATTTAATCCTAAAATCTTGTGGTAATAATGGGGGTTGGGTTAAACTTTTTGATAGTTAGTTCTGTATCCTTCTAGTATTCTATTAAACGGAGTAAATATTTTAGAAATATAACGTATATTTAATACTTTCTATGCATGATATATATATATAAGAAGATTTGTAAGAAGTTAGAGTAATTATATGCGTAATGGTAATTATTGGACACAAGTGCTTTCGCATTCACTACTCTGGCTGGTCTCAGTGGTTAGAGGAGGAATAATTTTTTATCTGCAACCTTTTAGAAATCTTTCGTGGGTTGTTTGATGGGGGTGAAAAAACTACTCTACACGGAAGTAGTCAGGGTAAGGTAAACTGTGTAGTTAGTAGCAGTATTTCTCTGTTCTCTTCTTCCTCCAGAAACTTATCTATAGGTCTAGTGGATTTATCAGTTATATAGGTGATTCTTTATTGATCCCGGGTATTTAAATTCTATGTTTGATTAAGATAAAAACTTTGCTCATTGGAAGAGTAATTCTGATTTTAGGTCCGCTTACATTCAAAGAAACTCTCCAAACCAATTTATTTTTTAAAGAAAGTGCTTTTGTCCATGCCCATTTCTTGCAAGGTTGGGCAACTGAGTTTAATGAAATTGTAAATCTTCAACCAAATTAGTTTCTTTCAAGAAAAAAAAGTTTATGCCTTTTCTTACTTTTCTTTACCATAACCTCAATGCAACCCGTGGTTTCTTTCCCTTGTGGTTCCCTTTCTAGGATGAGGAATTTCGGACTGTGGTGGAATCAGTTACATTCCACTACTGGGCAGTGTCAAAATCTTTGCTGTCACTTCTGGTTACGTATTTGTTAAGTCATATTGGCAAATATTTTATTAGGATTGTAAATGTGTCTAGAGGGTTTAATTAATGATTTTTGAGATACTATGCTAACATCTTTGACTCCTGTTATGTTCTGTCATCCCCCGCCAATTTCTTTCTTTCCTCTCTTCTTTCCACGTGTAGAATTATATATAAATTGCAGCGACAACATGGAAAGAGAATGTTTAATTAGGTGATTATCAATTGTAAAACAGGTCATGCTACCCATTCTAAATTAGGGTGAGAATGGTATTTTAGACTACCCACACTTCAACATACGATCACGATCTGAATCTGGATAATGCTAATTGACCTGGAATTTTGAGTTTCGGTCTATCGAATTGCATTTTATTAAAAAATGTTAATGTAATCTATTATTTTAAATTGTACTCTTTTGACGGACAGAAGCAAGCGGTATGCTTTTTTATCCAGTGTCAATAAGAAATAAATTGCCTGTCTTACTGGTATTTGATAGCTGTGTGAACATCTTGTAGTTACACTTAAAAGAAGAGCCTCATTCTGGTCGTCCCTCCCCGAAAAGCCAATCCAGGGTAAGCAATAAAAAAAATACCAATGTCCTTTAATGTAAAAAACAATTATTCGGGAATTGAGTATATCTTCTGGAGTTATGTAGGCGGAGACAGGCACATCATCATCATCTGTGAGAGCAGGATCAAGCACGGATGGGCCAAGCAGCAGCATTGTTGAACAGCAGCATGCAGCAGCGGAATCTGATCACCAAGTCACTACTTCCCAACCCACTTCACCCGTAACCTTTGACAATGACTGGTCACCCCTGGATGACGGTATTGAGGTTGTACTCCCTGGTTCAGATAAAGCTCCATCAAAGAAAGAACTCCATGCTTATATTTCCACTCTTCACCATGCCCCCTCTGCTAAAAGGAGACTACCGGTATTTGAAGCAATTTGCCAGGGGACTTGATCCCCACCATTCATAAAACAACACCTCTTCACTCATGGATGTTACTCTTCTAAGTCTAAACCATGGTATTTTGTTTTCATTTCAATAATTTCCCCCAATTTTTAAATAAATAAAATCATGGTTGTGGGGGCGTACTGAAAGTATAACCGTGGTGTGTAGTTGTGCATACGTTTCAGAATAATGACATGATATTAAGAAAAAAAATTATCGGTACGTTTTTTGTTTTTGATTGAATGCCTTTCTACCATGTTTATAAGTTATGCTCAGTGAATTTGATTCTTGTTCAACGAGGTAGGATCATACAAACTTTGGTGCTGCAATAACCTTCCAGCCCTAAATTTAGTCAAAATGTCACATGTTGACAACTGAACTATTAGTCATATCGTAGGGCGGATTCCTCTCATTCACATTACTAGCAGTCCACAGATCAATTTGTTTCCAATCATACCCTGCCTCGTGTGAAGGAGAAGGGAGCTCAAGAGGGAGAATTTTGTGACACGTCTTCCTTCTGATATTCTGGAAACATTAAAAACCATAATTTTACTCTACACGCACATGATAATATTAATATCTCATGAGGGATTGCACTAATCCACGTAAAGACATGGCATCAACATCAGCGTCTCCACCAAAACCAATCCACCAGAATAAAACCCCTCTGGTGAAAAGAAGAAAGGTTTTGATCATCAACCGAAAACCTTATCCAAACTCCAATGACTACTGTCACACTATTCTCCCTCCCTTGCACAAACCTCTCCTTTTTCTCTTCTCCAAAACGATTCAGATTCAATCCCCAATCCTCCGCACAACTTTCCCCCACCTCTTCCTCACCTCTCCAAAACCCCTCACTACCTAAAACCGGAGTTATTGTCATCGGCGCAGGCCTCGCCGGCCTTGCCGCCGCCACCCACCTCAACTCCAACAACATCCCTTTCCTCCTCCTCGAAGCTTCCGACGCGGTCGGAGGCCGAGTCCGCACCGACATTGTCGACGGCTTCCTGCTGGACCGCGGCTTCCAAATCTTCATCACCGCCTACCCAGAAGCCCAAAAGCTCCTCAATTACCAATCCCTGAATCTCCAGAAGTTCTACTCCGGAGCTCGAATTTTCTACGATGGCCAATTTCACACCGTCGCCGACCCTCTCCGCCACTTCTGGGACTCCATAAAATCCCTCACCAACCCTATCGGATCCCCCCTCGACAAGCTACTAATCGGATCCACCAGAATTGGCGTCCTCTCCAAATCCGACGAAGAAATCCTCTCCGCAGAGGAAGTCCCCACAATCGCTTTACTCAAGAAGCTAGGGTTTTCCGATGCCATCATCAGAAGGTTCTTCCGCCCCTTCTTCGGCGGAATCTTCTTTGATCCAGACCTGGAAACGACGTCGCGTCTGTTCGATTTCGTCTTCAAGTGCCTCGCTCTCGGAGACAACACGCTACCGGCGAGAGGCATATCGGCCATTCCGGAACAGCTGGCGGCGAGGTTGCCGTCCGGTTCGATCCTCCTCAACTCCAGGGTCGTTTCCGTCGACCTCGACGGCTCCGAAACGCCCCTAGTGAGACTGGAAAACGGCGACGTTTTGAAGAGCGAGCTGGGAGTCATCGTCGCGGTCGAAGAACCGGCGGCAGTTGAACTATTAGCACAAAGGACTACTCAGGTTCCTAAGAAACCGGTTCGAAGCACCGTATGTTTGTATTTCACCGCGAACCGGGATCAGATACCGGTTCAAGACCCGGTCCTATTTCTTAACGGGTCGGGTAAGGGCATTGTAAATAACATGTTCTATGCGACGAATGTGGCCCCATCGTACGGGCCACCTGACAAGGCCCTGGTGTCAGTGTCTCTGATTGGGCTGTTTGAGGGTGTGTCCGATGATGAACTTGTGGGTAAGGTTATTGAGGAGGTTTCCGTTTGGTTTGGGAAGAAATTTGTTGGGGAGTGGAAGCATTTGAGGACCTATCGGATCGGGTTTGCGCAGCCCAATCAGTGCCCACCCACGGATCTGAAGAAAAACCCGAGAGTTGAGTCGGGTTTGTATGTGTGTGGTGATTATTTGACATCTGCCACGTTTGACGGTGCTCTGGTCTCTGGGAGAAGAGCATCAGAATCCCTATTGAAGGATAGAGCCCTCACCCCCTCTTAAAATTCTTCCACTTTTAAGGCCAATCTATTTTTTACCTTGTTAGACATAACTATTAGTTCGTCTCTTTATCTGTTAAGATCCGAATATAGATGAAAGAGTGCCAATCACTGAGATATTTGTTCAAATATGTATGATTCATGTAATTATTAAAATTATAAACTTAGAATTTATTTTGAGATAACTAGTGTACAATAAGGAAGGCTCTACTCTTTATAGCGATTCCAGTAATGCCAATGGAAGCTTGTCATTAAGATAAGTAGGGACAGTGCGTCGAATCAAACGCAACAAGAAGACAACATAAAGTCACATGGTTCTTGGTGCCAAGCATTCAATAGCAATTTATTTTGGAAAGACGTTTTTTTTTTTTTCAATAATAACATAATCTCACTCAGAATTGCTGCAGCAAAATCTAAAAGGAAATGTGAAATTATTTTTATGTTTAATATATTTTAACATTTTGTTTTCACAAATTTTAGGATTATTCTATAGAGATGTGTATTTTGTCAGTAATATTTAGTTGTTCTTTTATTTTTCTATCTTAGATTAAGTCTAATTTGATTGAATAATAGATATTACCATTGACTTGTATTGACTTATTATTTAAGTTAGATTTTCTTTTAATAAAAAATTCATATTAACTAACAATGTAACACCATGATATATTAAAATGGTTAGAAAACTAAACATCACTTCTCTTCTATGTGGACATTGACAAGAAGACATTTAGACTCAATCATATAAGTTTATGTAGGAACATCATATTAATTGAAATGAATAAATGCCAAATGTAATATTCTCAACTTTGAAAATATAATATTATTATTTCTCTCATAATTTTCGTTCTTAAAAGAAAAATATAAATTTATAGAAAACTTTTAGAAAATTTCTTTTATATTAATTCTATTATATTAATAAGTTATATGATCATGTTGTACTCAATTGAAACATGAAAGGTTGGAAGGTTAAAGGAATAATGATATTACTTATCCTTAAGATTATTCTTAATATTTTCTAATAGCCCTTTAAGCAATTACTTCTAATAAGTGAAAATTTTAATTTATTTATATTTTCTTTTACAATGAGAACTTGGATAAATGTTTCAAACAATCTTAATCTTAATATTTTTTCATATCTCTTCAAGAAACAACCCAAATACACTAAATAATTCAATCATGTTTAGAGGGATAACTATTCAATAATAACTTTCTCTTCGCATGTGGATATCTTTTAATATTAGATGGTCCAATCTAAGTTATCTTTTACCCACTAACCATAAAGAACAATCTATTAATTATTTTGTTGTCTCTTTAGTAGAATAAAATAGTAACATTATTATAATGAAATATAACATGTGAGTAAATGTTAGAATTGTAGTAGTTAAAGTAAATAAGTATAGGGTATAAGATTTGTTCTAAAAATGAGTCTGTAATAAAAAAATTATATATGATCTATATTTTAGATGTCATATAAAATCTCATTAAAAACATATTAATATAGTTAACATTTAAGATAACAACATATGAGAATAGATAAATCACATTGAAGTCTATAAGTTATTTTGGAGAATAAACTACTAAGCTAATAAATTAAGATTGATAAGTCACTTTAAAACTGAAAAACTACCTTAGACATAAACTAATAAATTAAAGCTAATAAGGCACTTCAAAATATTAAGACTAGTAAAGATGGATAAGGCACCTTATGCCTATTCATATTAAATAGATAAGTTCAGAGTTTTTTTTTTAAGATAAAATTATTTGTCTAACTTAATGGTAAATTTTATTTTACATGATTAGTAGGTGTTAACAACCAATACTAATGCCTATTAAGAAAATTTGAAAAGAGAAATCATACATGACTCTTGTATTATAAGACATTCAACATGTTAACCTTCTAGGTGAGGGAAGATTAGAGGACAAAGACACGTAAATATTTTTGGCATTTGTATTTTATTTTAATATATTTAATTTTATTAAGTAACTATATTTTTTAATGTTTATAGTTTATTTTTTACATATTATTTTGTTACTATAATATTAAATCACTGAAAAATATTTTTTTTAATACATCACAAAAAGAATTTATAAATTAAATTAATAATTTTTATTGTAAATTTAATTTAATTTCAAGACCAAATAGTATAATTTTACATTCTCATAAATTTTTAAAAATAAAAAGATATCATCTAAATCAAATTAATTATATTTTATTTTTAATTATTTTTAATCTAAAGATAAATTTATAATCTTGTAATTTTATTAATTAAAAATAATTAAAATATCATTTATATTTATCATATCATTCACTAATATTTTATTCAAAACTGTTCAAATCTCACATCATTCTCTTAATCCAAAATTTTTAAATTTATTCAAATTCATTATCTCAAGTCTATCTCTTTATCTAAACAAAGTCTAAATTAATCTTATATTTTTAAAAAACACTTTTGATAAAAAATTATAATTATTAATTTACATATTCAAGCTAATTTATTATAATAATATTATGAAAAGAAAAATAAATCATTAAATATTCAAATAAACAAAATATTTAAGCATTCAATATTTTTTTAGTCACCCCACATGATTCAAATAACAACTCCTACAAACAAAGTACAAAGATTTTTTTTTTTTTCTGGCAAGAACAAGCTTTTGTACATATTCTTTTATCCCAATTTACAAAAATTGAGTTTAAATGCCTTTCAGTCACTATTATATTTTAAAATGACATAAAACTGAATAATTTGAGATGATGTGTCTTAACATGGAAGTCCACTTGTCGGATTATTCCTTCAACCCCAACTCTATCTTAAAAAATGTGGGACTAATTACTACAAAATTTATCCTCCATTGCTGATAGTTAATCTACAGAATTTGCAAACACTGAAATAATTGTCTTTGTGTTTTGTTCTAGGTGACAACACAAGTGTCAGTTGCTGACGCATCCAATCATTTTTTCCTGGCACTTGGGAATCTAAAAACCAACTTTTTTTACTCTGTTTTTCTTCATTTTCCTTAGGGTTGGAAGCGGTGGAAGAACAGAGTAGTGTGAAAAGAGCTAACTGAAGTGGGTGTGTGGACAGAAGCAGAGGAAGAAGGAAGAGGAGTTATCTGCAAATGGCGCAAGAGGAAGAGGACCAGCGCGAGTGGCGCCTCTACGAAGCCTACAACGAGCTCCACGCGCTGGCCCAGGACTTGCACACGCCCTTCGACGCGCCGGCGGTTTTGGTCGTGGGCCACCAAACCGATGGCAAGAGCGCCCTGGTGGAGGCCCTCATGGGCTTTCAGTTCAACCACGTGGGCGGCGGCACCAAAACCCGCAGGCCCATCACTCTCCACATGAAATACGACCCCCAATGCGAGTCCCCTTCCTGCCACCTCGTCTCCGACACCGACCCTTCTCTCTCTCACCACAAATCTCTCTCCCAAATTCAAGCTTTTATCGAAGCTGAAAATGCCCGGTTGGAGCAGGACTCAAGCCAGTTCTCTGCCAAAGAAATCATCATCAAGGTGGAGTACAAGTACTGCCCCAACCTCACCATCATCGACACTCCCGGCCTCATCGCTCCTGCTCCCGGCCGCCGGAACCGCCCTCTGCAGGCGCAGGCGCGTGCCGTCGAGGCGCTCGTGCGGGCCAAGATGCAGCACAAAGAGTTCATCATACTCTGCCTCGAGGATTGCAGCGACTGGAGCAACGCCACCACCCGGCGCGTCGTCATGCAGGTCGATCCCGAGCTCGCCAGGACTGTCATCGTCTCCACCAAGCTCGACACCCGGATCCCTCAGTTCGCGCGCCCCTCCGATGTGGAGGTTTTCCTCTCGCCGCCTGCCTCCACTCTTGACGGCTGCATTCTCGGCGATTCCCCCTTCTTCACCTCCGTGCCTTCCGGAAGAGTCGGCTGTGGGACTGGGTATCTCTACTCCTCCAATGATGAGTTCAAACAGGTTGTTCATGCTCCTTCACCTTTACCTCCTTCGTATATAACCGTTTTCCCTGCTGTTTTTCATATGCTCTTCGTTTACTACTTCTTATTTTGTTTTATTTCAATGTTCGGCTTGCCAAGTAAGTTCGGCATTTTCTTTTCTGTTTTTCTGCCACTGTTTTAAATGCCTATAACAAAAGTAGTAAACTTTGTGATTTTGGTCCAGGTTACAGTTGCACCAATTGAGTCTTTCAACTTTTTTCATTCCATCCAATATTTAAACAAAATTAAATTACATGGTAAACTAGAATGACATGACGACGAGTGGAAATAAGAAAGCGCAGATATTTGAATGCAATGACCTGAAAAGGTACTGTGAATATAGTGACTTAATTGTCGAAGTGTGTGGGTAAGTTATTGTTTTGAAGAAAAGGAATGTTCTTCTGTCTTGAGCTATTAGTGACTTGAATATTGGATGAAATTGGGATGGAGGGTCATGATCGGTAGTGAGAAAAAACTTGAGGGATTCGATTAGTGCAGTTGAAACCTGAAGAACCAAAATTGCACAGTCGTGATACTTGAGAAACTAAAAATGCAATTAAGCCAAATAATAAATAAGCAGAGCAATGCCACTGCGATTTGAGTTTGTAATTCCCTTAAGCAGTTCATAATTTGGGTTAAAAATTTGGTGCACTCGTACTTGAGAGTTTCATTTCCTTTATCTATTTAGTTGTACTTACGGATGCAGGCAGTGTCCTTCAGAGAGATAGAAGATGTCGCATCTCTGGAGGAGAAGTTAGGGAGGGCACTGACAAAGCAGGAAAGGAGTAGGATAGGCGTGAGCAAACTTAGGCTGTTTCTGGAAGAATTGCTACAGAAGAGGTTCTTATACATTGTAGCTTGATTTTAAGTTTGTCTGGTTTTATTTTTTTTGTTTATAATTCTGTGGCTGAGTCCTTAATAATGATCGTGCTAGGTATATAAATAATGTACCATTGATCATTCCACTTCTTGAGAAGGAGTATCGGAGTGTGACAAGGAAATTGAATGACATAAATCAAGAGTTGAGGTATGTCATAAGTTAAAAATATCTCTGTTGTACTTGATCTGCAAAGGAAGGAACGAGGGTGATAATTCTGGTTTCAAATATTTTATATATAGAACTGTTCATCTATCTGTTTTCCATTCGTTACTTATTTTATTCTCCTTTACATTATGTACAGCACACTTGATGAAGCCAAACTGAAGGAGAAAGGAAGAGCATTCCATGATATGTTCTTGACCAAGGTTTCTTCGTCATAAATTCTTCTTCTCAGTATCTGACCCTTCTTTGTTGGTAAATTATTATGTTGCTGGTTATTTGTCCTCCTACCAAGGGGAGGGGTATTTAATCTGGCATGTTGAGCTTGTAGAGTAAACTCTTTGTCTGTCTCTTAGTCTGTATGGATCTGCATATGCATGCTTTTAATTAATTATTTTCAGCTGTTCGAATTCATAGACAGTGCTTGAACCTTAAAATGTACTCCTATTTTCCCTCCCTCACTTGCATATTTTCTATTATTCAGTTGTCATTGTTGCTTAAGGGGACAGTTGTTGCACCTCCCGATAAGTTTGGTAAATCTCCTATTCACCTTAGCTCTTTTCACGGGCTAGCCTATTGAACAGTAGATAATGTACAATACTTGAAAATCAAGCTTACTATCTTTGGATATCCCATTTCTCTTGACAAATTGCTTGACCTTTCTTTTGTTGTTTCAGGTGAAACACTGCAAGATGAGCGAATAAATGGAGGTGCATTTATTGGTTCTGATGGTGTTCAGTTCCCTCACAAGCTGATACCTGTAAGTTTCTGCCTACATTTTTACATTAATATGCACAGTGTTCTGATTTCATTGGTCATACTTTTATACATTAATAAATAATACACACATTTGGTAGTCTTGTATTTTCTGTTTGTTTTGTATCTATGATCGGACAGGCTAACCTATCCTTGTGCACAGAATGCGAGTATGCGGCTTTATGGTGGAGCACAATATCATCGGGCAATGGCTGAATTTCGTTTTGTTGTTGGAGGAATCAAGTGTCCCCCAATTACTCGTGAAGAAATTGTAAATGCTTGTGGAGTCGAAGACATTCATGATGGAACAAATTACTCGAGGTCTGTGTGTTTTACCTATTCATTATTGTAATACTACCATTGTTAAATATTAAAATGATATTTTTTGAGTAACCAGGACTGCTTGTGTAATTGCTGTTGCAAAGGCTCGTGACACATTTGAACCCTTTCTTCATCAGGTGATTAATGCTATAAAAATGAATATATTCGTTTTGCTTTCTTTCTTTAATTATTTAGGTAAATTGCAATTTTATTTCTCTTTTAATTTCTGATTTGGTATTTTAGCCTTCCTATTTATTTTTGTGATCTTAGTCCTTGGATTTTAAAAAGTCTGCAATTTTTGTACAATCCTCAAATGTCTTGATCTGACTATCATTTCCCATGATCCAAACTCAGTTCTTAGCAAGTTTGAGTAGCTAAGTTTATCATTGACAGCTGCAGTTTGTAATAATTAGGTCTGATTTGATTTCCAGGATTCTATCATAGTTTTATGATCAAAGCTGTATACAAAATGATCCTTGTTGTACTCTTCGAATTATGAGAAAATAATATTAACTATTTTTCATATTCCAAGTCTAACTAATTGATTAATTCTCTATTCTTGGCACAGTTGGGCTCCAGACTGTTGTATATACTCAAGAGATTGCTTCCTATCTCTGTTTATCTTCTTCAGGTATTCATTTTCAATTTTTCTGTAAGATTATTTGAATCTTACGTAACACTTCAGCTTTTAGGACACCTAGTTCTTGACATGGTGTCAAGAGCCTCCATAAACAAGTGGCCTAAAGTTTGATCCTTACCAGCTCTATTATTCTAAATAAAAGTTAATTTTAGCACAAGGTAGGGGTGAATCTGTGCATTATCAGTGCTTCAATTCTGAAGGGCTCTTGCAAAGCCTGAATATGGTATAAAAATTTAGGTCTTCACCTAACAGCTTATGCTTTTTGAGATAGCCGGTTCTTGATATTTTTTTATGGATCTATTGTTTATGCTTTCGCAAGTTTTGTACAATTATTAGTTTGTTATTTTTCCTAACTTATTTTATTTATGTACTTTGTTTGACAGAAAGATAGTGAATATCTAAGTGGCCATGAGGTGTTCCTCAGGCGTGTCGCCTCTGCCTTCAACAACTTTGCAGAATCTACTGAAAAATCATGCCATGAAAAGTTAACCACCACTTGTCCCCATATGCCACAAGTTTGTTCCATATGTCAAGTGAAAAATTGAGCTTTTTTAGTAAAAATAGGAAAATGGATAATCAAGAGCTTAATTTTAGTATGAGGAATTAGATGCATAGTTCACCTTTTAAAAGAGAACATCAAGTGTAATATATGGCATTCTTGCATTACATGACGATTTTGTGCTTTTTTCCATTTTTCTCATGCTTGTTATTTTTAGATGTTGGCGTACATTTTCCCCCCTTAAAAATGTTCTAGCTTCGCATTCTCATCCATAATTTATCCCTTTTTTTTTTCCTTACATTAAAAATTAGTATTCCGGGTTGTTTATTTGCTATTTTCTAAATTCCATTTTGTTATCCTTTGCTCCAGATGTATGGAGGACTTGGTAAGCACCACCCGATATGTTTCATGGTCTCTCCACAATAAGGTATACTTGATTTAAGGGGCATTTACAGAGACAGATGCTTTGGCATGCTGCAACTTTAAATGATCTTGCTCCCTACTTTGAATTTAAGCTGGGATTGTATGATTATATCCTCCTAAGAGAAAATGAGTAAAATATTTTTTGCTAAGCTAAGTTTTCATAGCTCATTTTCTATCTCATTCTAGTGTCACTTTCAACTTTGTAGAGCCGGGCTGGGTTACGTCAGTTCTTAGATTCATTTGGTGGAACAGAACAGTCCAATGCTTCTAATAATCCTACAGCAACTGTTATGTCACAAACAAGTGCCATTGACAGAGAAGACGCAAAGTCACAAGCAGATGTAAAACTCAGTCATGTGGCCTCTGGCATTGATTCTAGTTCATCCATTCAGACAACAGAAACAAAGCTTGCCGACCTTTTGGATAGTACACTCTGGAATAGGAGGCTTGCACCTTCATCTGAAAGAATTGTTTATGGCTTAGTACAACAGATATTTCATGGCATTAGAGAATATTTCCTGGTTTCCACAGAATTAAAGGTTTGTGATATTTCTTTTTTTGTTGATTTATGCTTCTTTGTGTTTGGTCTGTCAATTTCCTCCTTTCTTGCTTGAAGTGAAAGCTTCCCAGGTAAGCATAGAAATGAAGGGTTGATTGTTTGGGTTTAATATACATACACAACCAACAATATTTTCTATTCTGAAAATTTCTGATTGTTCTCAAATACCCCTCTGCTTTTACAATATGACAATATAAGAGAAAAGTATAGCTCTTCAAAATTACAGACATCATAAATTGATTAGAGTAGATTGAGTATGAAAGAATTAGGTTACAAAAGTTGATTTGTGTTTTGTTTAGGATTGAGTTTAGAATAATCCGGTAATCAGTTTTGTTTAAAGTGGAAAGTAAAACTACCAGTGAAGTAAAAATATGGGTATGTTATGTGGATTCTATACCCAAAATCAATTCCTGTCAGCAGAAAAGTTAAAGCTTTTTCTTTTTTCAAAATCAATTATATTCATTGCTAGATTTTTAAAAATTTTAAAAATTACTCAAAACAAATTGCAGCACTGTTTTCAAATGGATTTATTTTCCTGCAACTGGGAGTCTAAAGGTATCTAAGCAAGCAAACTATATGAAATTGAACAAGTATTTGATGATTCTCCTATATTTATATTTGATTCTTCAATAATTCCAATACCGAGAAAAAAATTGTAAGTTGCATCAACATCAGGTATTGTGAAAAAACATTTTTTTATTTTATTTCTCATTTAACACTTGCATATTGTAATTTCTCAAAGGATATCAGTATATGAAAAAAATTCATTTACACATGCAAAACAGACTGCAGTAAAGATTGCAAGTTAGTTATCAATGTTCGATATACACCGTGCTTACATGTATTTTTCTTTTCATTCTTTCAAATGTTATGTTTTTGCTCAGGTTGATTAAAACTAGCACTACTAGACAATATGTCAAGACCTTGGGGCAATAGATTAGTATGATAAAAATCATTCATAATTTAGAATTCTTGCATAAATTTTTTCCCCATCTTTTGTGCACCGCTTATACCTAATATTTTGCAGTTCAACTGTTTCCTTTTGATGCCCATTGTGGACAAGTTGCCTGCACTTCTCCGGGAAGACCTAGAATCTGCCTTTGAAGATGACTTGGATAATGTTTTTGACATAACTAATCTGCAGCATTCATTCGGGCAGCAAAAGAGAGATACAGAAATTGAATTGAAAAGGGTATTTCTTATTTCATATAACGTGGTTTTCTAATGAACAATATTCAGACGTGCCAACTTTGTCTTTGTTGTTCATAATGTTAAACTTTTTCATTGTTTTACAGATCCAGAGGCTGAAGGAGAAATTCAGAATGATACATGAGCAGCTAATTCAAAATCATGTCATTTGAATATGTGAGCTGCTGAGTAATTTTCAAATGAAACAGGCATGTGATTTAAAGATTTATGATCTTTCATTTTCTTATATTAGTGCATGTCTAATGAATTATAATAGAAGAAGAATGAGCAGATTGTTGTAATTAACTAAAATTCTATTTTCCTGTAGTAGTTCGAGCCAGGTGCTGTGGTTCTATAATACATTGTTATTGGACATTCTTTTCTTATTCTTGTATCTTACACAAATTTTTGGTTGTCAAGAGTTTCAAGAATAAGTTTAATGTGTCTACAAGTTAACAGAAACAAATTACAGTGGATCAGCACATATTGAGTTGAATCAGTAATAGTGTATGCTGTTAATTCTGGCCCTAAAACTAGGTTGCGAAAAACTTTTTCGTTTTCTAGTTAAAAAATACATTGTTTTTAGTTAAAAATACATAATGATGAATAAATTTTATTTTCTGCTTTACTATAACTAAATATTTATTATCTTTAACGTTGTATATAATATTAAAAAATCTGTTACAGATTAACAACTTTAAGGGAAATAAAAAAACAAAAACAACTATAACAATTAAAATCAAAACTAGGTCTTATGCCTGCGCTAAACATGTTTAAGCCATTTTATAATAAATAACAAATAAACATTTTGCGTTTTTCTATATTTAAAAAAAATAAAAAAGATATATGATTTAAATAGAGAAGAAAAAAACACGCACAATTGTTTCGATATTAGACTTTATATACATTTAGTGTGGTAGGTTTTTATTTATGTGCAATTAAAACATATTGTAGCTTATAATGTGAATTAAGAGACATAATAGTTTTAAAAGTGTAGATAGGAAAAAAATGAGTAGGGGCCTTATAATAGGGATAGATTATACTTGTAAATATTTATTGTAAACCTTTTCTTGTCGATACGAATTATAGTTT
>Ga0099825_1002925_pt1 | contig 22795 bp, 12 predicted proteins | sample SiratroredBW_FD_76838 | JGI IMG/M metagenome (GOLD analysis project Ga0099825, IMG submission 76838) | Root nodule microbial communities of legume samples collected from California, USA - Siratro red BW | ecosystem: Host-associated > Plants > Roots > Nodule | place: USA: California | collected... | reverse complement strand
TACAATTCATATATATATATATATATATATATATATATATATATATATATATATATATATTTAAGAGAGTAACTTGTCAAACTAATAAGGTATTATAACAAATTATAGTTTTAAGTTTCAAACTTAATCCTAATATTCAAACATAGTCAATTACTATTTCTTTATAGTTGATTAGATGACTAACTTTAAGTAAGCATGACATGGAACATTTAAAATTGTTTTCTTGGATATAAGGTAAGTGTAGGAACAACTAGCTCTAGAAGGGAGAGGGTTGAATGGAGCCTGAACTCAATTTTGTATTAATAGAAATTACCAAACAAGATTGTCCAAGACAAGAATATATAAGCATAGATGAAGTAATTTTATACTAGTTCACCCTAATCTCTTAGGCTAGGTCTAGTTTTCTCTTGAACAAACCGTTCAAGAGGTTCCATTAAATCATAAATGGTTACAACGAGAACACAAACCTCTCTAGGTTATAACGAGTACACAAACCTCTCCAGGTTATAAGGAGTACATAAACCTCTCTAGGTTATTCGAGTACACAAACCTCCCCAGGTTATACTAGTTCCAATCTCTTCCTGAAATTAAGACCACTCAAGATTGAAATAAACACACTCTCAAAAGAGATAACAATGAAAGCTCACAAGGGTTTACTTCACAATGGTGAAGAATTAGACAATGATTTCACACAACCTAAAAATCTAAATGCTCTCAATAACAAATTAACAATAGACACACTCAGTAGTAGATACTCTAATTCTTCAATGTATTGCATGATGTATTTCTCTTTTTGCTTCTTCTTGTTTTCTTCAACTTGAAATTGTTCCTCTATATGTAGCATTTTAGAAACTAGCCGTTGGGATGCTTGAACGGAGAAATCTTGACTTTTTGATGTATGGAGCTCAAATTGGAAATATTTCTCTAATTTTTATATTACATTAAACTTGATTAATTCAGTATCGAAAATAATTTAAAATAACATATAGAAATTATATTTGAGATACTCATCAATAATTTGAATAATTTCCATTATGAACAAATTTGAACATTAAAGCATAATATGATATAAAATTAATTAATCACATTTAAATACTCCATAATAATTTGAATAATTTTCATTATAACAAATTTGAACATTAAAGCACAATATGATATAAAATCAATTAATCACATTTAAATACTGTATAATAATTTGAATAATGTCCACTATAAACAAATTTGAATGTTAAAGCACATCATGCTATAAAATCAATTTAAATCAAATCAATAACATAAAAGTAAATAGTAAGAAAACTTATCTCTTCATGGACCATGTTTCTGCTGCTTTAACAATAATGTTAACTGCACAATGTATATAAATCATCAAATATAAATGTATACTTGAGTTTTGTTATCATCAAAACTTTACCAGATGATTTGATCATCTAAAGGAACTTTGGACCGTCTAATATTCAACAATCTCCTCCTTTTTTATAGTGACAAAACTACAAGCCTCAAGAACAAATAATTGCAAAAATATCAAGAGAATAAAAAACGGAAGAATCTATTTTGGTGAAAAAATTAGCAAATTCACAACTTCATAAAAACAAATCCAATAGAGTTTTCAAAAATAGATTTGATCTTTTCTCTTTCTCCCCCTTTTTGTCATCACAAAAAGGAGTTGATTTAAAACATTTTGCACCAGACTTTGAAAAATTTTAATAAAAATAAATTAGGAAAACATCATGCAACAAAAAAAATTGTATTAAAATTTTTAATGAAAAAGTATTTTGATTCAATGAGCTCTGGCCAATTGATATTTCTCATCATTCAATTAAGATCATATCCAAAAGTTCTCTTAAATAATTAAAATGTTTTTCAATAAGGGGTTTTGTAAAAATATTTGTTAGTTGTTCATCAGTTGAGACAAATTATAAATCAATGATACCCTTCTGAACATGATCTCTTATAAAATGATGTTTAATTTCAACGTGCTTGACTCTTGAATGCAAAATTGAATTTTGAGAAAGACTAATAGCAACATTATTATCATAAAAAAATTGAAATATTATTCTCATGAATTTCATAATCAGCAAGTTGATTTCTAATCCAAAGCAACTGAGAACAACATTGAGCAGTTGAAATATACTCAGATTCAACAGTGGATAAAGCAATTGTTCCTTGCTTCTTACTCATCCATGAGATTAAATTACCTCCCTTGAAGTGACATCCTCCACTTGTACTCTTCCTTTTTGCCTTGTCTCCTGTGTAATCTACATCACTATATCCCTGCAATTTAAAATTTTCTCTTTGCTTGTAGCAAAGACCAAGATTAGCAGTTTCTTTTAAATATCTAAAAATTCTTTTTATGGCAGAAAGATGTACTACCCTTAGATCTGCTTGAAATCTTGCACAAAGATAGACATTTAACATGATATCAGGTCTAGAAGTAGTGAGATATAAAAGAGATCTTATCATCTGTCTATATTGAGTAATATTAACTAGACTAGACTCTTTATCCAAACCTAATGATGTTGTATGATACATAGGTGTGCTCATAGGTTTGGCTTCATATAAGTTGAATCTTTTAAGTAGTTCTCTGACATACTTTGATTGATGTATAAAAGTCTTATCCTTTGTATGCTTAATTGAAGTCCAAAAAAAGAAATTGAGTTCTCCCATCATGCTCATTTCAAATTCTTCCTGCATTAAGCTTGAAAAATCCTTGCAAAGAATTTCATTAGTAGCACCAAATATAATATCATCGACATACATTTTCACCATAATAAATTCATTTGAATAATCTTTACAGAATAGAGTATTGTCCACTTTTCCTCTTTGAAAACCATTTTCTAAAATAAAAGAACTTAGACGTTCATACCATGCTCTAGGAGCTTGTTTGAGGTCGTACAAAGCCTTATTTAATTTGTAAACATGTTGTGGGAAGTTAACACTCTCAAACCCAGGGGGTTGTTCCACATAGACTTCTTCTTTAATGGATCCATTAAGGAGTGCACTTTTAACATTCATTTGAAATAATTTAATGTTATTATAAGTAGCAAAAGCAAGCACAATACGTATGGCTTATAAATGGGCAACAGGTGCATAAGTTTCAGTAAAGTCAATACCTTCCTGTCGGGAGTAACCTTTGGCAATGAGTCTAGTCGTGTTTCTAACAACCTTACCTTGTTCATCAAGTTTTTTTCTGAATACCCACTTTACTCCTATCACATCTTTGTTTGTCGGTGATTTTACTAGCATCCAAACCTCATTTTTCTTAAATTGGTCTACTTCTTCTCGCATGACTTCTATCCAACTTTCATCTTCTAGTGCCTCATTTACATTCTTTGGTTCAATTTGTGAAATCATGGTTGTTTGATCTTTGACTTTTGATTGTGTAGTAACTCCTTTATTGGGATCACCAATTATGGCATTAGTTGGATGATTTTTAATCAAAGTGGAATTCCTTCCTATTGGTTATCTTTTTTCTTCCTTTGGTGTGTCCAAAGCTCTTGATGGACCATCTAATGTTTGACTAGTTGATGCTGGAAGATTTTCCTGTAGTTCCTGCAAATTGAAATCAAGAAAATTGTCCTGCTCTGATAAAGTTTTATCAAGCTTGAAGTCATTAAATCTCACATGAATAGATTCCTCCACCAGAGACGTTCTAGAGTTATATACTCTATACACCTTAGATGATTCTGAATATCTAAGTAAGATTCCTTCATCACTTTTAGAGTCAAATTTTCCAAGATTGTCTTTATTATTCAGAATGTAACATTGCACTCTAAAAGGATTGAAATAAGATATGTTGGGTTTTTTTATTTTTCCACAATTCATAGGGAGCCTTTTTTATCAAGGGTATTATGTAAATTTTGTTTTGTAAATAACAAGCAGTATTAATTGCTTCCACCCAAAAGTGTTTAGGAGTGGAGTTGGCATTAAGCATCGTTCGAGCAACTTCTTGTAAAGATTTATTCTTCCTGTCAACAACACCATTTTGTTGTGGTGTCCTTGGAGTAGAAAAGTTATGGTTAATACCATGGTTTTTGCGAAAGACTCAAAAGTTTTCATTTTCAAATTCTCTTCCATGATCACTTCTGATAGCTACAATAGACATGCCTTTCTCATTTTGAACTTATTTTAAAAATCTACAAAATTGAAAGACTCATCCTTGTGATTCAAAATTTTAACCCATATCCATCTTGAATAATTATAAACAATAACAAGGCCATATCTTTTATCATTAATGGACGCAGTTCTAATAGGTCTAAAAAGATCTAAGTGTATCAATTCAAGAGGTCTTTGAGTGGAAACTTCATCCTTACCTTTAAAAGAGCTTTTGACCTGTTTCCTCTTGACACATGACTCACAAAGAAGATTTTCTTTGAATGACATGTTCGGAAAACCTCTCAAGAGGCTATATTTTTGTAGCTTTGAGAGTAACTCTAAGCTAGCATGGCCACACTTCCTGTGTCATAGCTAATGATATTTTTTTAGGGTCATGAGACAAGAAACTTTTCGATCTGACAACTCAGACATCTCTATTTATAAAGATTGCCACATCTATTTACCACAAATAATCTAGTCTCGTTACTATTATTGATTATACATTGATCTCAATTAAAAACAACATTATTCCCATTATCACACAATTGGCTTATGCTAAGTAGGTTGTGCTTGAGATCATCTACAAGTAAAACATTATTAATAGACATAGTACGTTTCAGACTTACTGTTTTACCACCAATCACCTTGTCATGTTGATTTCCTCCAAAAATTACCTTCCCTCCTTTCTTCATTTGGTGGTCTTGGAATATAGACATTTCACCTGTCATGTGTCGTAAGCATCCACTATCCAGGTACCATGACAGGTGTTTTCTTGCTTAAGTTGAGCATATCTGCAATAGGAGTTATTTTGTTTTTAGATACCCATATGGCTTTGGGTACTTTCCGGTTAGTTTTCCTCAAATGTTTGTTTTTGAAGGCTCTACAGGAATATTAGTAGACAATTTAGAATAACTTGATGAAGTACTAGTAGATGCATTATTTTGTGCACAACCTATTCCTTTCTTATCATGAGACTTTCTAGAATTTTCTATTAACATGTTTAGAGAATTTTCATTTGTATTTGAATGAGATAAAATTTTCTAAGAGCCAAATTGTCAACACCTAATTTTGTCTGGACAAATAAAATTATTTCAAAATAAAAAAATAAGAAAATTAAAATAAAAAAATTTGTGTTAATTAGTTTTTATCATACTTTGTCATTTAAATAATTAAAAAAGAGAGAGAGCTTTGGTTTCATTTTATTTTATGAATAAAGTTTTCAAAGTACAATAAAAAAAGAAAGGAAAATAATAATAAATAAAATAAATAAGTAATGAATAAAATAAAAAATCGAAAGTATAGAAAAATAAACAGAAAATTAGGAAAAAGAAGTGTTGGGTTTGTTTTAAATAAACTACAGAAAAAAAGAGAATAAAACCCATTAAGAGATTCAATCAAAAAAATAAATTGTCTTTTAATAAAGCCTAAATTAATAAAGGGTTCATTTTGAACAAAATAAAGTAAATTAGTTTACTAACATCCAATCCACTAAAAGTATGTCAAAAAGGGAAAATAAAATTGATATTTGCACCCCTTCTTATTAAAGTGTTGTCACGTCACACTTTCTCCCTCAACTGAATAATCTGACTGCCTTTTCAGGCACTCATTTTTTATATAAAAAATTAATTTAAAATTCAAAAAAATTAATTAATGTAAATTTGAATAGATTTGCTGAGATAATCTGATAATAATTTGTGATTATTCTTATTAATTGCAAATAATGATATTAATTGGATATTATTCTGCTTAATTACAAATAATGGTAATAATGGGTGGTTATTATGCTTAATTGCAAATAACTCTAATTAATTCTGATTTATTCTTTAGTTTTATCTCAAGGCATTAATGGGCAGATTCATTGAGATTATTGAGCAAATTCATTGAATTGATAGCGTAGAGCAAGTGAGAGGTCTGAATAAAATTTATAAAAGAAAAAAAAAACAAAATAAGAAGACACATTTTTTAAAGAGGGCACTAAAATTATACACGAAAAATACTGGAGAGATATTAAAAAGGATCCTAAGCATACGTGGTGGGCAAAAATTTGAAGGTTCGAATTCAGAAAAAAGGGGAGCACGTTTTTTGAGGATCTTCAACTGGTATGTTCTGATTACTTGATCTCATAATACTTTGTATGCACATGTGATTGCTTTGTTTGAGAGCTACTATGGGACCCTGAGATTCAGGCCTTGTTGCTTTGATTCTTTTAAAAAAAGTAAATAAAAAATATGAAACATTTTTAAAATTTGTTAATGAAAGGGAAACACCTTTTTTTGAGGATCTTCAACTGGTATGTTCTTCTGATTGCTTGATCTCATATACTTTATATGCACATGTAATTGCTTTGTTTGAGAGATGTTATGATACCCTGAGATTCAGCCCTTATCGCTTTGATTCTTTCAAAAAAAGTAAATAAAGAATATAAAACTTTTTTAAATTCTCCAGAAGAATATAAAATGATTCCTAAAATCTTAATGAATTATCAATTTTTGAAAAAATAAAAAATAATAAAACACTGTTTTTTTAATACAAGATGTGAAACAATTTTCAAAAATATAAAAATTATAAATTTTCAAAAAGTTTCAAAACAACTTTAAAAATAATAAAAATAAAAAATTTTCAAAAATCGTAAAAATATTTAATTTTTGAGAAAAAAATAAAATAAATGAGAAACAGTTTTAATAATCTAAAATTATAAAAATAAAAATATTAAAATTTCTTTTTAAAAAATTAATAAAAAAATTCAAAAAAATAAATAAATACCAACAATCATAACAAACCAATTTTAAAAATAATATAAATATTTAATTTCAAAAAAATAAAATACAAAACAGTTGCAATGATAATAACCATAAAAAGTATAAAAATTTAATTAAAAAAAATTCAAAATACTTTAAAAAAAATGACAAAAATATGAAATTTTTAAAAAAGAGAAATATCAAACATCATTAATCAATTTTCAAAATTAGGACTACGTAAAGCCTGATTTTCCTTTGTGGAAATACATTGGACCAAGATCAATTCTTGTCGGACCCAAAAAAAATATATTTTTTCTTTGTGTTATTTTACTTATTTGCATATTTGTTTATTTTAATTATTTGTATTTGTGTTTATTTTAATTTACAAGTGTTTTGCTTTTTGTTTTATTTATTTTATTTTCATTTGTGCTTATTAATATTTGTTTGTCTTATTGTTTTATTTATCTTTATTATATTATTATTGTTATTATTTGAGAAAAATAACATTTTGTAAAACCACACTTATTTGCTTATTTAATTAAAGGTATCATCTTAAGACGGGCGTTGTGGAGGTGCTAATACCTTCCCCAACCGACTTCCGAATCTTGAATCTATTTTGTAGACATTTTATTTTGTTTTTCTGTAGTTTTACATAATAAACTATGGTGGCGACACCAAATCTCAATCTAAATATTTTAAAATAAATTTTTATCGCCCTGTCGTGATTCCGGTTGTGCCCAAATTTTCAGTTTTAATATCATTAATGTTTGTCTCATTTGATTCAATAGGCCATTTTCCTATTTTTTTTCTCTAATTAACACAAGTTCTTTTTTCAAGTTTTTGAGATTTGTGTTCTGAACTGCAAGGTCCCTATTAAGGTTTCTATTTTCATTACATAATTTTTCTTTTTCTTGGAGAAGCTTTGTGTTTTTTTAGAGAAATTTCATTTAGACTAGCTTTCTCTTGTTGCATTAAAACAATTTCTTTGCAAGCATTTTTATATTTTCTTTTCATGGTTTTATATGCAGATGCAATCATACCATTATTAGATATTGCTTTTTGATAAGCTAAACGTAAACTATCAATATCATTAAAATCTACCTCATTATCTGAGTCCTCTGACATGGAGTTATCTACCACATCAGCCATGAAACCTATGTTTGACTCCTCATCAGTATCAGAACTAGATGAGTCCAAATCCTCCCAGGTTAATATGAGGCTCTTTTTCTTTTTAGAGAATTTCTTCTTCTTTTCTTTCTCCTTTTTCTCTTCAACCTGATCAGGAACATTCTGATCCTAAGTGTCCTGGCATCTTGCATCCATAGCATATAATCCTGTCTTTAATTTTTTTCCTTCTTTGGATTTGAACCTCCTGCTTTTGTAGTTTCCTCTCTTTTTGGTTAGTAACAGGATCTCATCATCTTCATCAGAATCTGATTCTTGGAAGATATCATCAGTAACTTCTAGGGCTTTGGATGGGACATTCTTTACATTTTTCTGAGATGATTTCAAAGTCAAACTCTTCCCTTTTGTTGAACCTGCATCATTTTGTATATGACCTGCTCATATATAGTAAGAATACTTACCAATTCCTCCAGAGGCATGGCCTCAAGATCTTTAGAAGTTCTAAGAACAGTTTCTTGAGCTCTCCACTTAGGAGATAAAATTTTGATAATTTTATCATTGATTTCATATTGACTAACAGTTTACCCTAAGGATCTTAGACTGTTTAGGATAACTTGCAAACGAGAAACCATAGATTGGATAGATTTATGATCTTTTATAGCAAACATTTCATATTGACCTTTAAGCACAATCAATTTATTTCTTTTTACCTCTTTTGAACCTTCATATGTGAGAACAAGTGTATTCCATATCTCCTTAGCACTGACCATGTCATGCACCTTTGACATTTCTTCCTCAGTAAAGCATACATTATAAGGTGCCTAGCTTTAGCATTATTTTGACAGATGTGTTTTTCCTCCTCAGTCATAGATTCAAAAGGAAACAATTCTTCTGATTTATCAATCAATGTAGGTACGCCATTTTTAATAATATTAATTAACTCTATATTGTTATATTGGATGAAGTCAATCATCCTCGTCTTTCAAAGCTCATAATTTTGACCCTTGAACAAGGGTGGTCGACTCATGTGTAATCTGTCTCCTTCCATTGAGTTCCTATAGGATCGTGCCTCAAGTCTTGCGAAGAACTAACCCCTGAGGTTAGCTCTGATACCAACTATACGAACAGTTGGCTCCAGAAAAGGGGGTTAAATGGAGCCTGAACTCAATTTCGTACAAATAGAAATCACCAAGCAAGATTGTCCAAGGCAAGAATATATAAGCACAGATGAAGCAATTTTATACTAGTTCACCCTAATCTCTTGGGCTACGTCTCTAGGTTATAACGAGTACACAAACTTCTCCAGGTTATAACGAGTACACAAACATCTCTAAGTTATACCAGTCCCAATCTCTCCCTGAGATCAAGACCACTCAAGATTGAAATAAACACTCTCAAAAGAGAGAACAATGAAATCTCACAAGGGTTTCCTTGACAATGGTGAAGAACTACACAATGGTTTTACTCAACCCAAAAATCTAAATGCTCTCAATAGCAAATTGACAATAGACACTCAGTAGTAGATACTTTAATTCTTCAATGCATTGCATGATGTATTTCTCTTTTTATTGCTTCTTCTTGTTTTCTTCAACTTGAAATTGTTCCTCTATATGTATCATTTTAGAAACTAGCCATGGGGATGCTAGAATGAAACAATCTTAACTTTTTGATGTATGGAACTCAAATTGGAAATATTTCTCTAATTTTTATACTGCGTTAAACTTGATTAATTTTGTATCAAAAATAATTTAAAATAAAATAACATAAAGAAGTTATATTTGAGATACTCATCAATAATTTGAATAATTTCTATTATGAACAAATTTGAAAGTTAAAACACAATATAATATAAAATCAATTAATCACATTTAAATACTCCATAATAATTTGAATAATTCTCATTATGAACACATTTGAACTTAAAGCACAATATGATATAAAATCAACTAATCACATTTAAATACTCCATAATAATTTGAATAATGTCTATTATGAATAAATTTAAATGTTAAAACACATCATGTTATAAAATCAATTTAAATCAAATCAAGAACATAAAAGTAAGTAGTCAAAAATTTATCTCTTCATAGATCCTGTGTTTGCTACTTTAATAATAATTTTAATTAAATATATATTTAATTTTGTTATTATCAAAATTTTACCAGATGATTTTATCATCTAAAAGGACTTCGACAGTCTAATATTCAACAGTAAAAAAATAACTTACTTTTCCTATTAAACTTAGTTTTAGAATATCTTTACAAGAAAAAACAATGTCCAGCTTCTTTTACTTTCACTCAACCCAATATCAAAAAGAAAAAAAAAATTGAAGTTTTTCTCCTTAATAATATGCTCAAACATTTTAGATTCGTTTAACCGTTTTCAACTAGCTCAACCATTTTCAATTTACTCAACCATTTTAAATTCTTTAAGTCCTTATGAACCCGTCACCTAAAATGTATAATTGATTTATTTCCTCGCTTAACATAGAACTCAACTAAAATATAGATAAAAAAAATATTTCCTTACCACTTAAAATATGAGAATAGATTCTTCCTCCTCTCCTCCTATCTTATCTCTCCATCACTTATTCTCCTCACTCCCTTCAACTTTTAAAGATTAATTTTTCTTTAATGAGTGACTATTCTATTTCCACCAATTTTTTTATGACATGAGATGTGACTTTAAATTGTAAAATAACTCCTCAAATCATTTTTTAAAAATATATAATATTTTTTAACTTCTTTGAGTTATTTTAAATTTGATTATTTTTTAAATATAATTATATATAGTTTTTAATATCATTTGAATACCTTTTTTCATTGGTACAAATGTTAAATCTCAAAGTGCAAAATTATCATTTAATATTTTTGCATATTTTTTTACTGATTGAATTATTATTTATTACAAGGCTTACATCAAGGCTTCTCTATATTTGGATTTGGATTATTGCTGATTAAGAATTTACTTCCTAACAAGAGAGTTTGACACAAGATTTAGATGAAAATTAATTTATATACGATGATAATTAAGCTCGAATTCCTATCAAATAATTTTAAAAAAATATTGGTAAAATTAACAGTTATTGTAGATTTACCACATAATTTTTTTATCCGGGTAGTTTTACCACTTAGTAAAGTATATCTCCGTAAGAATTTCTAACCATAATTTTTTATTCTATTATAATCAGTTGTTCAATCCATAAGATATGTTATTTGTCCTACGGTCTATTTATTCTATCTGAATTAAAATAATATATAATTTATTTATTTTATTATCTCTAATTGCATTGGTTTGTTCATAGTTATTATTATTATTATTATTATTATTATTATTATTATTATTATTATTATTATTATTATTATTATTGTTTTCATATTGCAACTAACACATTTTTATTGCTATCACATTCGTTCTCTAATTAGTTACTTAATAACCACATTTACCATTATTATGATGGTGAATTGTTACTATCTATTCCATTCCATGTAACATATAAAAAGATAATTGTTTTTGTAATGGTTTTCAATGAATATTTTATACAATTGATGTTGAGGGCTCATGGTTTTTTATAATGAGGTCTGGTGTATCAGTTTTCGATTTTGGCATTCAGAAGATTCAGTACCAGTTTCAATGAAAGATTCGGTCTCAACTTTAACGGAACTCTCAACATCTAATCAGGATGATAATTGTTGTACTTAATTTTTACTAAAGAGAAGACTTTTGTAAAAAAAAATTCGACAATCAAGTTAATACTCGTTTAAAAATTTAATAAAAATGTACATTTTATTAAATGCTATTATGATATTTATAAGTATTCGAATGAATGCACTGTTTATAATAGATCAAAACTATCACAATTTTATATGTTATCACACAGGATCGGTTGGCTCTAGCAATAACAATCTTCTCGTGTTGATTCCCGACTGTTCCAAGAACTGCTCCTTAGCGTACCGAATGTTCTGAAATCCACCATCCCGAGAAGGAGTCCTGCAGACACTACGACGCTCAAGTCAATTTAGGGTTAGAGTGTGCAAGAATAGAGATCAGAGTTTAGAGATACCTGGCTTGAGATGATTGAGCCTGTGTTTAGAGATACCATTCTCTTCTGGTATACGATTTCGTAACAAACATTAATTACAGGATATTTAGTTACCATTTTTGCTTACTTGCAATATTCCTGTTTCTCATATAACGAATATTAATTACAGGATATTCAGTTACGATTTGTACTTTCCTTGCAATATTCCTGTTTCTGGCACACCCCACGTACTCATTACAAGATGGTTATTTAGAACTATTGACTCGAGGGTGAGTCCCGACCGAGACCTAATTTGGTCGGTCCACAGTGGTCGGTCGATCGTATAATACATTATATGTGTATGAGGACAAATGATCCTAAAATGATTATTTATTATTAATCACAAACTTATTAGTCATTTTAGATAATTACGATATCATCTCAATCTATACATAATATTTGTTTGAACATGTCTCAGTGGTGTAATGTACATCATATTAACATATACATACATGTCTATCACACACAATTTAATAATACACTATATTATATATTAATTAAATATTAATAAAAATGAATAAAATAATTAAATATTAATAAAACATGAAATGAAATCAAAGATTTTTATTTTTTTCATTATATAGCTCTTATGTTAGACATTTTTATCTCACTAATATCTTTTTATTTTTTATTTCCTTCAATATCATTCTTTATTTTTTATTTTCTTCAATAACACTTTTTATTTTTTAATTCTTAAAATAAGACTCTTTTATTTCTGTGATAGCATTCTTTTTTCTATAATAATTATTAAAAATTGTGATTATTAGTTTATTAAAATTAAGATAAAAAACAATATAAAAATAATTAAATTAATTTCTTTAAAAAAATAATACAAAGAAAATAAAGTTAAATATTTTATAGGTTTTTTAACTAATTAATTATAATAGGAAAACATGATAAATTATTTTATTTTATATTTTATAATAAATTTAAATTTTTCATAATAAATTATATTAAAATAAATTATAATAATTTTGTGATTGTATTTTTATATTAAATTGATATTGGAAGAAAAAATTATAATAATTACAAAATTACTATTTGAATTAAAATTTGTATTTTTAGTTTGTTAAAAAAATATCTAAATAATTAATGGCAAAAATCAAATAAAATTTTGATCAAGATAAAATTTGATTTTTGATAAAGATAAATTTTGATTTTTAATAAAGATAGAATTTCGTTTTTGATAGAGATAAAATTTGATATTTTATTAAAGATATCATTTGATTTTTTATAAAGATAAATTTGATTTTCGATAAAGATGTAATTGATTTTTTGATAAAGATAAAATTTAAGCTTTGATAAAAATAAAATTTATGTTTCATTTCACACAAAGTATTTTCTGTACCATTAACTAAACTATTTAGTAAATATATGATTGTTATTTATTTTTCTTTTTATGTTCAACATGTATTGCATCATTTCAATAATTATAATAATTTTTAAGTAATAAACATAACATTTAAAATAAATTAAATTTTATTTAAAAATTTTAAACCATTTAATTAATATTTATTTACAAAAATATTTCAACATTTTTATTTTTTTATTTTTGATATTATTTATTTTGATATATTTTTAACAAATGAAAAATACAAATTTTAATTCAAATAACAATTTTATAAGATATTATAATTCTTTCTTCTAATATCAATTTTAATATAAAAATACAACCAATAAATTATTATAATAAAACAAAATCACAAATTCATAAAAAATAAATAAAATAGAAAAAATAAAATAAAAATAATAATTATAATTAATGTACTGACTGTAAAAAAAGTAAAAAATAAAAAGTGTTATTTTACCGTAGAAAAATATAAAAAAAAGAAAAAAAAAATAAGGTTATTTCAAGAATTAAAAAGTAAAGAAGTCTATTAAAAAAAAAATAAAAAGATGTTAGTGAAGTAAAAAGGTAAAAAAAGAATGTTATTTTAAGAAATAAAAAATAAATATTTTAAGAAATAAAAAATAAAGAGTGCTATTAAGATAAATAAAAAAAGAAAAAGTGCTAGTGGGTAAAAAAGTGCTTATGTTATTTATTGACATGTGGTCAAAGTTTTCTATATTAATAATTTGAAATTATTTTGTAACATTAAGTTTTGTTTTTCAATGACTACATGGATAATTATACCTATTAAAGTAGAGATGACAAAATCCAACTTGTCTAACCCTTTTAGTTTTATTTCAAAAGAAAATAAAAAACGAATTAGGCTACTTATGATGATTAACATAAGTAGAAATTCATTTCGTTGGCATGATAACTCAATGAAAAATATCGTAGGTGTTTGTTTAATTTTTCTATATATTTATATTTTCAAATAACACAATATAAAAATATTTAAGAATATAGATTAGAGTTTGCTAATTTTAGTTTTAATAAATTAATTTTAATATTTTGTACATATAATATAAAATAAAGTTATAAAAATATGAATGGATTTGTGGATTATGCAATAACGAAAATAACATGTTGAATATAAATGTCACCCCACCTTACCCATTTTTTCATTGTTAATTAAGTAGATAATTTTTGAACTACACTAAAAATGTTCTTTTAGTAGTAACACGAAAATGTATATCATATTCTAAAAGTTTGGTACATAATATTGTTTAACAAAAGAATAAATTATTAATATAAGTATTATGAGTAGATACTCATATAATATGTAGTACTAGCAAATAATTTTGTTAAATAGAAAATTAATATATACTACTAATATAATAAATATTTTAATAAGACACATCATAATGTTAATGTAGAATTATAATTCTTTATTAACAATGTAATATTTATCTGATAAATTTGTACCCTAGAGGAGGTTATCTTTAATAATATTTTCTCTAGTAACTTTTTCAACTGTGTTGACTTTTATTTTTGGATTTTTTAATGAGCTATTTTTCCTGCCTTTTTTTTAATTTTATGCACTGCCACGTTAAAACACCAACAGCAGATTGAAATTTCTTTTAAATATACTTTTTAAAAATGATTATTACAAAAATGATTAAATTTATCATATATAATAATATCGATTGAATGATAGATTGAGTTACAGTTAACTTTAAAATGAAAAACTATTCTTAAATTATTATTCATTTCCAATAATACATTTAAAAAATGAAAATTTTATATTTTTTTATTAAAAGCTCAAAATAGTTTTGCGACAATGCAATGTTTTGTTTTGTTTTTTCATTGTAAATGCGCAAGCGATTCTTATGAATAAAGTTTAATATGAATACATTAATAATGGAACAAACTATACAATTAACCAATTATAAATAATAATATACAATTTTAAAATAAAATGAATATTAGAAAAATAGTAAACTTTTTGTACACAATCATTTTAACCGATCCACGGAATAAAAACAATTAAACCTTCAACATGTGTACTATTTACTCTTATCAGCATTATTACAAGCAACACTTTTTTTTTCCCTGTTTATCTGAAATAAAGCCAAAAGAAAGGGAACAGAGATTTTTACTTTGATGCTAAGCCTAAGCTTCTCATCCATGGGACCTACATACATAATTTTCATTCTTCTAGAGTTCTCAAGTGCTTGCAATACAAACTTTATTATTATATCATTGTATATCTATTTTATTTCATTAAATCGTATTATTATTTAATTTCAACTAAAGTTCTCATCTAAAAACACAATAATATAATTAAGTTATTTTATTATCAATTAAAATTTGACCTAATTAGTTTTAATTATCTCATAATTTAATTTGTTATTAAATGAATTTTGTTTTTTAATGTCTAATTTTTTTATTTTTGTCTGGGTATGTTATCTTTTGATTTTGTTGATAATAAAATTATGTGACCGTTATTTATATGTTTAATTTATTAGTCAATTTGTTGAGTGTTTATCTAATATCTTCTAACTCGCAAACTCGCATATTAAATTGTTCTTTTCTTCTCAACTCAAATTTAAAAAGATTAAAGAAAAAATAAATGAATTATGATGAATAATATAAAAAGGATACAACTAACAACCATATAATTTCATTAACATAATATCAAGCGAAAATACTAAATTAAAAAAGTTGACCATTCAATAAAATAAAATTTCTAACAAAAGATTTAACAAAAAATATTTAAATTTATGAAATAATTAAAATTTAATTAAATCTCAAACCTTTTATATCGGCACATATTAAATTAAATAAAAAGAAATAAAAGGATAAAAAATTAATTAAGTCTTTATTTGATTTTAGTCTTTATTTGATTTTTGTGTTCCATTTAAGGGTCAATCTTTCTTAAATCTTGTGAATGTTCTCCAATGTTTCCGCCGTTGGAGCACGACAATGATTCTGGCATAGGGATCCAACAATGTCGTTGGTTATAAGATCGAAGATTCATTCGTAAAATACTGCGATTAGTCTCCACAACCCACAACGGTGTTGTCTTTATGCACCGAATAAAATACAACCTTACAAATTTTGGAAAAGTCAATAACCAAAATTAGTGGCTTCCCATTTTACTACCCTTACCAAACCACCATCATGAAAAGGATATTCCAACCAATTAATACCAGTATTTATTAATCTTTTCAGTGTCTTCCTTTTCCTTCTATTTCCTTGTCCTTTTCTTTTTCAACATTATTTTCCCTGCGATAACTTAAAATTAAACTACGATACATTTAATTGATAGCTGAAAATAATAACTACTTTTAACAAGTAAGTTATATTTTACAACGAAGGCATTGCAAAAGAAAAATATTAAGATAGAAGTTAAATTTAAACATTCGACTATTTTTTTAATAGTGTAAATTTATTATTTTTTTCTTATGAATAATACATTCTATTACAATTTAAAACAGTCAAAAAAATCTTAAATAATAAGAATTCCATACCAAACATAGTTAATATATATTTTATAAATTACTATTTATTTATGGTTATATAAGATGGTATAGAAATATAATTCATAAAATCATTGTTGGAAGATTATTAGAAGTCCTCATGAGCACTAATACGAATACAGAAAATTTAACTCAGTTTTTTTTTATATTAATTTCTTTCAATATTTTAATCTAATATAACTTATAATAATGTAAAAGTTGTAAACTTCATATGATAAAAAAAATTGAACGCAAATTCTTCATTATACGGACCAAATGAGTGAACTCACAAAATATTTAAATAAAACCATAACTTTAAGTTTTGTGAATAAAAAAATTAATTAAACATTTCTAAGATTGATAAGTAAAATTTCCAACAAAACTAATAATGATTAAAACGAAAATCATTGCTTGGTATCATATTGTCCAAATTAAGATCCTCATTTGCAGCATCATAGCGTTTTTTTTATAACCTATATTATGACACGATAATTAAACTATAATACCTTGAATATAGGAGCAGAATGAACAAATTTTGGGAAGAACAAAATCAAGTGGCGATCTTTAACCTTTAAGTATCTCTCCCTTTTCCAACACAAGCTCATAATTTTAATTTTTGACTACAGCTAAGAGACTTTCAAACATAAATCAACATAAATTTGGATCTTTTATTGGTTTCTAATATGTATTCAAAAATTGATATTTTAAAATATATTAACTTTTTAATATATCAAAATTAATGTATTTTGAAAGTGTGTTAGAGGAGCAACACCACCAATCCTGAAAAGAATATGGATTGGAATCAACTTGTTCTTAGTCACACCTTCACATTAAATCTGAATCATTAACACTTCAATAACTAGTTTTTGAAATTTTCTTGGAATTGAAATTTAAACCCTTTGATTCAATTTCTTGATGGCATCAAGTGCACCTATTTTTAATTGTAGCATGGTATGAAGCAGGTGCGATTGACAGTGGCTAATAATTGGTTGAGTTTTGATCTCTTTCTCCTTTTGCCAACATGTCCCAGACACAAGGTTATGAAGATTGAGCAGTACATGTAGTCACATGCTATACCATGCATCATACATGGTGTAAGAGAGCATTAATTGGGGGTTTGGGGAGAGAGAGATAAAGAGAAGAAAATGGGATGTAGCATAGGGATAGAAGAATGGAGTGTCCATGAAACAAACATCCATAAAATCTTAGGTGAATGAAACAAATCACATGGCTAAGAAGAGTGTGTAGGGACTGTTTCAGATCTGGTTGGCTTCAGGTCACACTCAATGGTCCATACTTGGATTTCCCTCTGCATCTGTTAATCCTACACCTCTTTTCCTTCTTTATTATCATCTTTTTTTTTCTTTTTTTCCTTTTATTTTTTTTTTTTCTAAACAAAATGTATATACAATGAAGAAGTATTTTTTTTACTGCATATCATTTATGTAAAAATATTTATCCGTTTTCCTAGTGATTAATTTTCCCTAAAAAAATATCTACTGACCATTTCTATCTTTATAATTAAGTCGCACAACTTCTTCTTCTTTTAGTTTTGAATATAATTATCTTAAGAAAAAAGAAAAAAAGAAAGAAAAATATACAAGTCAAGATAGCAAGAACATGTTGAAAGAGTCCCACATAAAGTGACCCAAAATATTACTCTTCTTCCTCTTTTATTTAATTAAGGTTTTATTACTTCTTTCTCCTTATTTATCTTTTTTTTTTAATAAAAACTTTTATTCTATTAAGAAAAAAAGTCTTGCGCTTGAGATGCGTCAAAGTTTCAAAGAAATACAATACCTCTATATTTAGCTATTGTTTTATATTATATAAGAGTTGGTTGTGGAAAACACCTTGGAGAGACACGACAACTCTATTTTTTTCTTCTAGAAAACTAGGATTTCTAAGTCTTTTCTTATTTACATTTGTCCTAATGGAAATGCAGAGATCATTTTTAGATGATCATATTTTTCATTATGTTCTTTTTGTGATGGATTATGATTTTTCTCTTATGGTTTGTTCTTTCTTGAATAATGGGTGTGTAGTTCGCGAGGTTCCTAGTTCCATGTGAGTGGCTCAATGATCATAATATGAAGCAATCTGGAAAAATTTCTTTTGCAATTGCAGTGCAGAAGAAGACGTTTTCCTAGGCTTTGAGTAATGCTCGTGACATCTCTCTGTCATAGTTGTTGTCTCTTGCTTCAAAGGAGATATTGTCTCTGTGAAAAACCCAGAATAAGCGTATTTGGCACGTCTTGAAGAGTGTAAGAATTACTTGCATGGTAGGATCATACTTGCCAAAGGAGACAAGCTTCTAACGCACCTAGTTGTGTGTAGGAAGCTGGACTTTGCTTGGAAGTCCCTTGATTCTTAAAAGCCGGTTCCTTTTCGCAAGAAATTCTATGAGTTTTCCGTTCACTACTTTGGAAGACATGAGATGTGTGTTGGCAGTCAGATCTTGGAATCTTTCTCCAGGATTTTTACAGGTCTTTGTATGGACTAATGACTTTGTTCCAGTAACTATGAAGCTTACTAAGATGCAGTGTTGGGTCAAAATTCATGGCCTCCTTCGAAATATTGGTAATCTCATGCTATTTTCTTTATAGCAAGAGTGGTTGGTATCCCTCTTGCATTAGATAATTGTACGATGGGGAAAACTCTTGGCTTCTATGCTCGAGTGCTTGTGTATGTGGATCTGCTCTCTTCTCTGCTACAACAACTTTTGATGGAGAGTCTAGGCTTTGCCTTTTGCTCTGTGTAAAATAATTGATCATATGTTATCTGCTTGTAGGCACTTGTTAGTTATTTTAGCTATGATGGCAAGTGCACTAGTCACAAATATAACAAGTAATAAATATATCGTTATCTCCCAAGGGACTTGTGCAATACACGATGAAAAAAATACAATTACAACAAAATTTGACACAAGAACAATTTCATAATTTAGATTATTGTGCAAAAGATAAATTTAAAATGTCTTTTAATACTTTTGATCACAATTGAAATCCAAAAAAAAAATATTAAGGATGAATGATATAAATTTTCCAAGGTTAGACTTCACCATTCCTCACTCTCATGTATAAAAATAATTATCTCTTTTTCAAATAAATGTCAATCGCAACCCACTAAAATATACAAATCCTAATTCCTTAGGCGAATGAGTCTAAGCTTATCTATTAACTGTCAATTTTTTAATCAATTAAATAAACAAGACTTGTAAGCTCCACAAGGACTTAAGACAACAAGTGATATTTCCCAGTACCCCAAGAATCAATTATCAAGCCATGAATCAACACAATAAGCAGTAAGCATAAAATTAAAAATATTGATATATTGAAAGAAAATCATTTACATAGAGACATATTTATGAAAACTAATATTTATTACATGAGAGTTCATAAGGTTACATTTGACCCCAATAACAATGGATTTAGTTCCTCATAGTCATGAGAAGACTAAACATAGCAAATAAACAATTGAAGAATATGATAGAAAACCTTAAAATTGTCTTTAAATGTGACTTTCACTCCTCAACAATTGAAGATGTAGATGTCAAATGCTAATGTGAAAGGTTTCTTACATAAAATATATTTTTTAGTGCTCACAACCAACCCAACTACAATGGTGTCAAATAGTTCAATTATGTTACAAGTCCATTACAATTTTGGTCCACTGATGTCGAGCTCAACGTTGGTGGCATCAAGGGCATTTTTAATCTTTCGCTCTTGGGTTTGCCTAAGCCGAGCTCAACATCTCTCATGATGAGCTCAACAGTCCTACATCAAATTGCTCCTTAATTCTTCACCTTCAAGGGCTTCCATCCTTCTTGTATTAATCCAATGCTTTATTGATTATTTTGAAGCTCAAAATCTAACTTGAATACACTATTAATACCAAAAGTTGCCACATAATATGCCACAATTATAAATGATGCACTTCCAATCACGAGAAGACAAGAGTAACCACAACTTAAACTAACAAGAAAAACCTTATGAATTCAAGATCTCGACGAAGAAAGTATACAGAAAAATTCATCAAGGATAAGTAAACTCATTCCAAATCATGAACCAATGCACATGAATTTATATCTCGGCAAGTTCCCAATTATTCTTGAAGCAACAAATAAAGCGTAAAATAAAATAATAATGAAAAACAAAAATAAAATGAAAATTCCCAAAGTCATTCAACAATAGTCAGTAGCAACAACTACAGATCCCTAAAGATTTGGTCCTCCTCCTCCTCGACATCATCATCATCTGCCTCACCTCCTCCTCTAAAATGGCCTTGGTCCCTAGGTTAAGCAATTTGGGCAATGAAAAAGAGCCCATAAAATTGACGTTCACACCATACGTAGATAATCTCACACCGGGCGTAAATCCTCCTAAGAACCGTTCCAGGTATTTGCGTCGGGCGCAAATCAGATCGCGTTGGGCACAGATTATGTCATGTCGGGCATGACCGAAACCAAGATCAATTCTTGGAATTGAGTTGGCATGAGGCAATTGAGCTAGGCGGTGCAACAATTTTTAGCTAACTTTATCCTGTGAAAATAACAAAAACACCTAAGTAAAAGACAATAAATTATTTCTAAACATAAAAATAAAGAACTTTAGATTGTCTCTCAAAAAGCACTTGTTTAACATCCCCAAGACTGACGGAAAGTCCACTCAAGGTGGATGAAACCATAGTTGCAACATATCTCTAGTGACAAACTTCTTTCCTAACAATGGACTCTCTATCTCCACATTCCATCATCTTTGACCTTCTTGACCACCCACGGATTTGACTGTTTGACTCTCCATTTTCTTAAGAATCTTCTCATCTTTGAATTAACACCACCACTATGGTAGATGATTGGTGATAATGCAAAGGTTACCAGCACTAGTACATCCAAGGTTAAAGGTAGTGCAGCTTCATATGTGAAATACATAGTGGAACGAGTAATTTCCTGTAAAGTCATAAGTTTTCTGCTACATTTGTGCTCTAGTCATTCCCATAAAAGTAAGCAGAGATATCCTTCATAAAGGAGTTATGACCGTTAGAATCAATCATGGCTTTAATTGGGTTAAGATATATCCATTCAAAGAAAAATAATTAGGAAAGTGAGATATACATACCTTAAGAATAGTTTTTCAATAAAAATCAATTCAGTTATAATCCATGAAACAATAATTTACTTTTTAAAAGACAAAGTGATATCTTGAGTTTACAAACTATGATTGTTAATTAAGATTTATAAAAAAAATACCTATTTATCATTAAGTTATTTATGTAGTGCATTTAAGATGTTTGTGTGTAGATTATCATTCATGATATTAAATTCAATAAGAAATATCACAAAAGTCAAAATAACAGACTGTAATGATTAGTCAAGATTATGTTGATACTTAAAATTTCTATTAAAATTAAGTTTAACATAAAAATAATATCTTCTTTGACTATATTTATTGTTGAGTCTTTTAGGAAACACATTAAGGATGTTTCTATACAATCGCATTAATGATATTTTTTAATAAGAAATAACACAAATAACCAAAATGCAAACTATAATGACTAGTCAGGATAATTGAGCAATCACAACATCACCCTCCAACCACCAAAAATAATAATCTTTAGCTCAATTAATCACCAAGGAATTAAATCCTCCATTATAGGCATTCACAAGCTACATCGTGATCTTGGTATGTTGGAAACTGTTTTGGCTGAAATACAAGAGGGGGGGTGAATTGGATTTCAAAACTTTTTGAAACAATTTGATATTTTTCAGTAAAATGCAATTCCGTTTCACAGACTGGATCTTTATTTGAATTTACTGAATCAGAACAGTTGCATGAAACAGTAAGCAGAATCAAGAGTCAATTCAGAACCCAGTTTAGTAATAATACAATTCAATACTCTAAACAAATATATC
>Ga0099825_1002922_pt1 | contig 22806 bp, 9 predicted proteins | sample SiratroredBW_FD_76838 | JGI IMG/M metagenome (GOLD analysis project Ga0099825, IMG submission 76838) | Root nodule microbial communities of legume samples collected from California, USA - Siratro red BW | ecosystem: Host-associated > Plants > Roots > Nodule | place: USA: California | collected... | reverse complement strand
CATGACCAAAAAAGAACAGAAAGATTAAAACTTACAAAATTAATTAAACTTTACATTAAATGCTCAAATTGAGTACAATCAATGTTCAAATTCAAAATAAAAACAACAAATAATTAAACATTACTTTATTTTATTCTGGCAGTGTTACAATGTTTTCCCATATTCCTTCATTGTGATCACTCCGTGTAGCATGTACTTTATCAACATCATTTTCCTCATTGATAAGAGGTAAGTGTCTTGAAAATGAGTTGTCAGCATGTTGGACTATTGAGTCATCATGGTTATCAACATCATATTCAGTTCTTCCTTGTATAACAACTGACCACCTTTCATTAGAAGGATATTTGACATAAAAAAACTTGTTTTGCTTGGTAAGCCATGATGAAAGGATCTTCCTTAGAACTTATCTTTGTGAGATCAACCAATGTAAAACCCAAGTCATCAACATGCACTCTTGTGTTACTGTCAACACATTTACACTTATTGTAATCATCACATGATTGTTATCTTTTGAACTAGCAAAGTGCATTGACTCTACCTCAAGGGTAACACCGCTATTTTGCATTGTACTTTTCTGAGTGTTTGTGTAAAAATTGAACTTATTAATATCATACCCAGACCATGTTATGAAATCAAAGTTAGGTCCTTGTGCTAACCATTTTAAATCATCAACATCACAATCGTTTTCAAAAAGTTTTTGTTTAAACCATTTTAAAAATGTCTTGTTATGTTCATTTAATAACCACTTCTCATTTGCACGTGAGTTCATTGTCTTCAACAACATTTTGTGTTCATCTATGTAAGGAAGAACATCATCAATATTGTTTAAAACAAATGTAAACAACATAAATTGAAAGGAAACAATAGAATTCTTCAAAACAAGAAACAAGAAAACTATAAACAAAAATATGTTTAAATTAAATGTCTAATGAACTAAAATTGTAAGAACTTAGAATAAAAAACAAATTTTATTGAAACTTAAATTGTAATCGAGATAAATGAAAATTGAAAGAACTTAAATACATGAAATGAATTTTAATAGGAGAAATTAAAAGAAATTTCAGTAAAAGGAAGAAATTTTCATTTTATAAATGTGAAATATCAAATAAAAACTATGGTCAAATTATCTTTATTATTGAATGTAAGAAACATTTATACTTATGTACTCCAATGCAAAGTAAAATGAAAGAGAGTTACAACAAAAGAATTTTAGATTTTTATAAAATTATGAAATTTGTGAGAAAAAAAAAGTGAAGATATTTTCAAGCATTAAAATCAAGAAAAATTTCAATCAAATTAAAATATAATAAAAAATGATAATAGATATGTAACTTAAGATCAAAAGAACTTCACACACATACTTTTTTGTTTGACTAAAGAGATCTATTCATAGATAATTCTCACCAACTGGTCTCTTAGATAAAGAGCTAAAGTTACTTTCTTCAACAACTTTTTAACACAAACAACATTTCAACTCTGGCTCATCTATATTCCATATATGGTTTACTTTCTTCAACAACTTTTTAACACAAACAATATTTCAACTTTGGCTCATCTATATTCCATATATGGTGTGCAATTTTACCATATGATGTTGCAAAAGGTTGTGCTACTTAGAAAATAAGTATTGCCACCAATCAAGGATGTTGCATACAAAAGAAGATTAACTAAAGTTGATTAAAGTTTACCTTTTGAAACTTGATTTGTTGACTGAGAACAAATATAGTCTGTTACGATAGACAAATCAATATAAATTGTTGTGTGTATTTTGTATTAATTGAAACATAGCTCCTTTTGAAAATATGTATACAAAATGCATTAGTCCAAAAAACCAGTTAAGTTGTAACGTTGCATTTGTTGTAATGTATCATACACAAAAGCCTTTGTGTGATCATTTGGTACAAAAAAATGTCGTCTGAATAAACATCATCAAATGATATTTACAAAAAGGATTTCAAAAGTAATTAAAATACAGTTTAACCCATCTTGTGTTTCTCATGTTTTTCACGAGGTCTGAACACTGAAAAGGAAGGAGGTAATAAGCAAGTTAAAATCCATCAATTCGATTAAGCCATCTTAATTTCAACCAACATGAATGAAATCTCAAATTAAGAAAAGTCAAGCAAGGAAGGATAAGGGAAGTGTGAAGGGGGCATAGAAAGCAAGCCCAAACATGAGAAACATGTTCTCAATTTTCAATAATTATTCGAGAGCTCTTTTGATTTTAATTTTAATTTTAAAATTTTAATCTTCCCTCCATGTAGTTTTGAAAATTTTGACCAACAACTTTAAGGCACTAGCTTAAGATTTAATTTCATTTAAAATATATTTTATTTATAATTTATATATTCATTGGGCTATAAATAGAGAAATGATACTTTGACATTGCTTTTCTCCTTACTCCCATTAGACACCTGACGTGGAAACAAAATAACAAAATAATTTAATGAGTTATGTGACCCATGTAATTTAGATGATAAAAATGTTGAAAACGCTAGGTTTTCATTTTCAGCTGTTTTTTCCCTTTTGCTTAACCCCTCTTTAGTTTCCTGTGTCAGTTGTTCACATTCCTCTTTCCTTTTGTTCATCTTCTTGTGCGATGTTAAAGTTCTCTTGCGTTTGGTGTGCATTCTTCTTTATGTGTGTTGTTAAACAAGGTGTGGTTGTAGGTTAAAAAGGAACATATATTTTTTTTGTTGCATTATGTATTATAGTTGTTGGTAATGAGTTTAAGTTTTGGTTTAGATTTGTTGTGTTTGTCTGTGGTGTGATTTGTGTGCATATTTTTATTTTGTTTTGGTGAAGTTATAGTTGGGTTTTGGTGGAGTGAGGATTGGGTTTTGGTGGTGTATGACTGGGTTTTTGAAATGATGAGGTTAAGTATTTTTCTTTCTTCCTACAATGATTTTTGATATACATTCGGAGAATATGTATCTTAAGCTGATTAATTTCTAAAGGTATAATAAAGGGTGATAAGACAGGTACGAGTATGTTTTCAAAATTTGGAACTCAGGTAACACTTTTATTGGTATATTGAGGGTTGTATGCTGACTTTTTCTTTTACCACAAGTGAGATTCATTTTGCATAAAAGCTTTCATCGTCTAACAGCTAAGAAGTTTTTTAACAGATTGACAAATGTGAAATGTTGCTTCTCATTTTAACCAACACCTGATTATGGCATGAATGAATGCAGGAGGTTTATACTTTTCATATTTGTTACATGAGTTCAAAAGTCCTTCTCAGCAAACTACATATCAAAACAGAAGAAATCACGACGTAATTGTCATACATTTCAAAAGAGCTTAATAATTTTCTAGAAATACTTCCACTTTTACCTTGTTGGATCACAAATGAGATGACAAACTTCTTTCCACAACATTAGAACTGTATTTTTTTCATAGTGAGAGTATACATGAATGCATGAGGTTTATACTTTTCATATTTGTTACGTGAGTTCAAAAGTCTTTCTCAACAAACCATATATCAAAATAGAGGAAGTTAACTAGATATGAGTATCATACATTTTAAAAGAGCTTCATAATTTTATGGAAGTACTTTCACTTTGACCTTGTTGGACCACAAATGGGAGAACACACTTATTTACACAACATTGGAATTGTATTTGTTTAAAATGAAAGCAACCATGAACACACAAGGTTCCTACTTTTCCATATTTGTTACACAAGTTCAAAAGTCATTATCTGAAAACCACATATCAAAATTTAGGAAACCACCTAGACGTGACTATCATACATTTTAAAAAAAGCTTTATAATTTCCTGGAAGTATTTCCATGTTGACCTTGTTGGATCACAACTGGACGGACATGCTTCTTTACACAACATTATAATTGTATTTTTTTTTTCAAAATGAGAGCAAACATGAACACATGAAGTTCCTACTTTTCATATTTGTTAGACAAGTTCAAAAGTAATTCCCAACAATCATATATCAAAATAGAGAAAACTATCTAGAAGCGACTGTCATACATTTTAAAAGAGTTTCATAATTTCGTGGAAGTACTTCCACTTTAACCTTGTTGGATCACAAATGGAAGAACAAACTTCTTTGCATAACATTAAAGTTGTATTTTTCAAAACAAGAGCAAACATGAATGCATGAGGTTTCTACTTCCCATATTTGTTACATGAGTCCAAAAGTATTTCTCAGCAAACCACATACCAAAACAGAGGAAATCATCTAGACGTGAGTGTCATACATTTTAAAAGAGTTTCATAAATATTGGAAGTTCTTCCACTTTAACCTTGTTGGATCACAAATGGAATGACATGTTTCTTTATATATTATTATAAATGTATTTGTTCAAAATGAGAGCAAACATGAACACATGAAGTTTCTACTTTCTATATTTGTCACATGAGTTAAAAGTTATTCTCAACAAACAACATATCAAAACAAAGGAAACCGCCTCGACGTGATTGTCATACATCTTAAAACAACTTTACAGTTTCTTATAAGTACTTTCACTTTGACCTTGTTTAATCTCAAATGACAGAAGAAACTTCTTCACACAACATTAGAATTGTATTTGTTAAAAATGAGAGTAAACGTGAACACGTGAGGTTCCTACTTTTCATATTTGTTACATAAACTCACAAGTCCTTCTCGACAAATCACATACAAAAACAGAGAAAATTATCGAGTGTCATACATTTTAAAAGAGCTTCATAATTTCCTATAAGTACTTCCACTTTGACCTTGTTGGATCATAAATGAAATAACAAACTTTTTAACATAACATTATAATTGTATTGGTTCAAAATAAGAGCAAATATGAACACATGAGGTTCATACTTTCCATATTTGTTACATGAGTTTGAAATTCAGTTTCACCAAACCACATATTAAAACAAAGGAAACCACACCACGATGTGGTTGTTGTATATTTTCAAAGAGCTTCATAATTTTCTAGAAGTACTTCCACTTCAATCTTATTGGATCACAAATAAAATAACAAACTTCTTTACATAACATTATATTAGTATTTGTTTAAAATAAGAGCAAACATGAATATATAAGACTCTTACTTTTTATATTTGTTATATGAGTTTAAATTTATTCTCAACTAATCACATATTAAAATTTTATTCTCAGCTAATCACATATTAAAACCAAGGAAACCACACCTTGACGTGGTTGTAGTGCACACAGGAAACCAAAAAGGAGTTAAACAAAAGGCAAAAACAAGTGCAAAATGAAATTTTCAACTTCTTTTATCATCTAAAGTCAGTGAATCCTAAAATTTATTAATATATTTTCTTTTATCACGCAGGGAATAGGGATAATTGTTAAACTATCATTAATCATACAAATAACCCTCTCGTATCTTTTAAACAACCCTTTTATATCTTTGTAAATAACTTTCAGTATATTGAATGAAACGAGATTTTCTAGATGAACTAATATAAATATGAAGTTATAAATACTTCTAAATGTATAATATTTTTAAGGGACCAAACAAATAATTTTTTATTCAATTTATCACAATGGGAAACAAAATTGTTTCCATTAATCGTGTATGCGATTTCACTAAAATTTATTAAAAAATGAAAAAAAAAAAGAAAATCAAGTGAGCCGTTCACTTGCCAATATTTACCATCCAAAATCCTGGACTTGGCGCGAAGTGCAAGCGTGTGACAATACACTAAAAAAAGGGTTTTAGAGTTCTTTCCCTCTCTGGCCTCATCCAAAATCCCTAAAACCCAACACACTATCACTCTCAAATGGTTCCGACTGCAACCCTATGAAACCCTCTCTCCACCATTTCCACAACCCCAACCTTCTCTGCACCAACCCTTCCACTTCCATGGCCTTCTCCTCCGCGCTCCGCGTCCTCCGTCTCTCCCCCTTCCTCCAACCCTCGCGCTTCCGCCTCTCCCCGTCCCACCCTCGTCTCCTCGCCCCATTCCAACCTCGTCTCATCTCCGCCGGCGCCTCCCGCCGTCCGGCCGCCGCGGTCAAGGCCGTTAGGCGCAGCGACGGGAATGGCAGCGTCACGGCCACCACGGATACCGGTAACGGCAGTGAGGGAAGGGTCGTGCCCACGGAGCTTCACAAAGAGGCCACCGAGGCTTACATGGCATATGCGATGTCGGTGCTTCTCGGTCGCGCCTTGCCCGATGTTCGCGACGGCTTGAAGCCCGTGCACCGAAGGATTCTGTTAGTTTTCCGTTCTAAGTTTTTTTTGTTACATACATATGTTTTCATTGTCTTTATTGAAAGTATGTGGTTTAAGGTCTGTTTGGAGTAAGAAACAAAAATGAAATTAACTTCTCACCAAGTTAAAAGTTATCTTATGAATAAGCTGATGTAGCTTCTCCAAATTTTATTTTCAGTTTGTGCATGAACTAATTTTAACTCCAGAAATCAATTTTCGTTTTTCATATGTTTCTCTTATAGTAGTCCTTATGTCGTCCGAAATTTGAAATTAGTACATTTGAGGGTTTTCTTGTTTTCTTTCTTTTGGTTTATAAATTAAGGGGGATATTTCAAAATTTATTTATTTTTTGGGTTTGGTTTTTTTTTTTTGAAGGGGGTTTGTGGGTTGGTAATCGAAGGTTACTGGAGAATTTGAAATTAGTTCATTTGAGGTTCTGCTTGTTTAATTTGTTAATATTATGTTTAAGCTAATTCGTATAAAAGTTAAAAAATGGATAATTTTCAACTAATGTTAATTTGTGTCCATCGGTTCAAGTGTCCAATTTGGCTAAAGGTACTAAATTAAATGTTCCAGCTAACAAAAAATGTCTTCTTAATCGGACATGTTTGTGTTGGTGTCGGACACATGTTTGACTGATATTGGTGACACTTCGTACTTAATTTTACGAGTGTTCTTTTAATCTTTTAACTTCCAAATTCCCTCACCTTATTATGAGAACTTTACTGTAACTACTTTGTCTTGATAACAATGGATAAAAAACCAGAAGTAATTTAGTTTTTTGTGGGGAAAGATACCGACTTAGAGTGCATTTATGTCTGTACTCCTTTTGTCTCTGATGAATTGTGTTTGGTGTTTGGTATTAAATTTGTCACTTGCTTTAGTGTGTCACTGTTTGACTTTTGTCATGTGGGAGATTATCATTTTTCATTTTTGCTTTTACCATGATAAATTCTTTTTTGTGAAACATGCCTTACAATATTAATGCAGTTTAAGATTTTAATACTTAATTGAAACATGCCTTTGTCATTTGTGGTGAATTTTCTCAATCAGAACATCTTTGTCCGTTTCCTTCATGAATTGTATTTGTACTCAGTGTTGCATTGATTCATGTTTAGTTTAAACCTATCGTCACTTCTTTTCATTATGTGAAGTTTTTGAGAGGGTCACTTATCGTTTCAAGGGTAGCAGTAACATAATCTAGTGTAATACTCTTTGTATTCCAAATTTTCTAATTTTACTCTTCTGTCTTCACTAGCCAATGTTAATATTAATTTTCTGAATTATGCCAGTTAAACGTGAATCTGAATACAAATTTTTATTAAATTGAGTGAACTTTAGGAAATGTAATCCAAAGTAATTAAGGTTGATCTTGAATATACATATTTAGGAGTGTGAATCACCCCACTATTTTAAAATTGAGTTGTTGAATTTTGACAATTCTAATTGAGATTTGGTTTCAAAGTAAGCTACTATTTTGAATTCAGATTTGCAATGCACGAGCTTGGTCTCTCATCAAAAAAACCGTTCAAGAAGTGTGCAAGAGTTGTTGGAGAGGTGAATATATAGCCTTTGATGTTAAATTTTTAATGTTGTTGAAGCATTCAATATGTTTGTATTGAAGCAGTTTTTGACAACTTATCAAATTATTATCCCTTGCTATTTTTTTTTGTTTGGTGGGGTATTATACTATGCTGTTTTATTTTAGGTATTGGGAAAATTCCATCCTCATGGAGACACTGCTGTATATGATTCCTTGGTCCGAATGGCCCAGGTATACATTTGCCTTTCACTTTCGATGTTGTTTGAGCTTCATCCTTTAATATTTAATATATTGTTGCGTTTGGCTTAGTTGTGATGGCAAAAGAATTCAATAAGTATGCTATAATTGATTATCGTTATAACCATTCATTTGAATTCAATATTTTCTGTTTGTTTCTTAAAAATATAATAAGGTAGTTTTAATATAAATTATTAAATGTACAATTTTCAGATTGTTTAAAAGTGTTGAGAAGGGAGAAACCAAGAAGGAATACGATGAATTCCATATGTTTAGACCAAAATGGAGCTATTTGATTTGTATGGAAAAAACCATAATTACAAATATTCAGTTACCATATTCTTGGATCATAACATAAATATATAATTAATCTAATTAATCCTAATATGATCAATTGATTCTTATATCATCAGTTACTATATCTATTGGATTCTACAAGATTCTAACAAAAAGAATTTCATTTTTTAGTAAAATTACAGTAAAGGGTATGCATTATGGAGTTATTTGTAAAGCTTAGTTTTGCACTTAAAAAATACGTTTTGAAGATACAATGTGAAAACAAAAGATAAAGAGAAATAATGCAACATACTCTCTCACATTCTCTTTTAAAAGCGTCCTATACTAATAGCTGAAATTTATTGGAAATCATTTAATTTTACCATTTGATGACTTTCCTAGTTTTGTGGTTTCCAATAACATTTTACCAATGGTGAAATGTGTGTTGGAGAGAGTGTATTGCCAGCACTTTGCAGAGATAAGAAGCCTTGTTCTACACATTTTTTTTAACACAGTTTTTTTTGTTTTGCATTACATTGATAATTTTTCCAAACATCAGATTTTTGAAAAATTATTCTGAAAAATCTGTTTTCTTTCCTTGAAATAATTCCATATGTGAAAATAAAGTAAAATGAGATGTATGATTAATCCCTTGTGTACAATGAACACTTAGGGTTATGTATTTATAGATAAGAAACATACAAAATGTATAGGCTAAGCCGTTTACATGTAACATTTCTTCTCAAGTTGGTGCATATAAATTGTATATACCAAGCCTGATACAAATATAATTAATTTTATGTCACCGTAAAGATTTAATGAAAATATCTGCTAATTGATTGTTTGAATTAACAAACTCAATCTTGATGTCTTTAGAGATCATCTTTTTTTCGAATAAAATGACAATTAATTTTAATATGTTTGGTCGTTTCATGAAAGATGAGATTTGGGCTAATATGAAGAGCAACTTGATTGTCACAAATAAGTGTCATTTGCGTGACCTTTCCAAATTGCATTTCTTTAAGTAACTGTTTAAGCCAATAAGCTGTCAAGTGGATGAGACCATAACTCTATATTCTACTTCTGCACTCGATCTCACCACAACATTTTTTTCTTACTCTTCTAAGAGATCAAGTTATCACCAATGGAGACACAATATCTGAAAGTGGATCTTTTATCAAAAGAGATCATGTCTAATCCATCTGAATAATAGACAACTTTAATATGGTTATTGTGACCATATAGCAAAGCTTTTCCAGGAGAACCTTTAATGTACTTCAATATATGAATGACTGCATTTTAGTGATTTACATATGGAGAATTAAGAAATTGACTCACCACATTGATTGCTAAGGAAATATGAGAGAGGCTGTCCCTGAGTAGGTAGGAGTTTGGCATTGGGATCCATGGGTGTCTCAATAGATTTTGAATTCATTAACTCAATTTCCTCCAAAATATCCAATGTATACTTACTTTGAGAGATAGTAATACCATTGTTGGATTGTGCTACCACAATCCCTAAAAAATATCTGAGTTTGCCACGATTTTTGGTTTGAAAGTGGTGACAAATGTGTTGCTTTACCTGTGAGATGCCATGATGATCACTGCTTATAAGAACAATGTCATTAACATATACTATTAGATATATACACCCAACATTTGAGTGATGGTAAAAAACTGAATGATGTTTTTCATTGCTAGTCATACCAAACTGTTAACTAACATTATTAATTTTTCCCAACTAGGTCCTAGGAGACTTCTTGAGGCCATATAAAATTTGCGAAGATGACATTAATTCAGAAGAATCCCCTAAGCAATAAAACTCGGAGTTGCTCTATATAAATTTCTTCCTGCAAATCTCACTAAGAATAACATTTTTGACATCTAATTGATAAAGAGACCATAATATGTGTTTATGTGTAATAGTTTAATTATAATAAGTGTAATATGTTTGTTATTTTACTTATAATGTTGAATTAGGAGGTAATTGTGCTTGAGACTTTCTCATGGTATTTTAGCATTGCAATCTTTCTTGATTGGCCTACCTATCTGTATGTGTTTCATTAAATGGGAACTCATGAAGGTCCTTTCACCAAAAGTGCTATTTTCCATTTGTCCGTCTTGAAAGAATCATGGATATTATTTAGTTTTCCTGTTGTTATAATTTATGTGCTTTTAATTTCTTTCAGGATTTTTCCTTACGCAGTCCTTTGATCCAAGGTCATGGAAATTTTGGGTCAATTGATGCTGATCCGCCTGCTGCCATGCGTTATACAGAGTGCAGACTGGATGTAGGCTTTCACATCTGATTTAATCTTTTTAATCTGAACTCTATGTCAAATTATATCGCTCTTGCTTTTATACCAGAAGGTGTCAGATGCAACAATGTATTCTCTAAGCAATAATTGGTTAATGCTGGTTTTACACTAGATTTTAGTCATGCGTGAGGAGAGCTAATTTGAAACCCATATCTTTTTTTTAATTTTGAGCAATTTTAAAATGAAAACGCACTATGTTTGGATAAGGAATTTTTTTTCAAGGAAATTAAAATACATTAAATTTGAATTGCTTTCAATTCAAATTATCTTATGTTTTAAATGCTTTGTTTGGATAAGACAATTTAATTTTGTTGAATTTTAATCTTATTTCGTGGATAGAGAATTTCAATTATCACCAAATCCAAACAACTTATTTTTCTATAAATTATTTCAAATTTTCTATAAAAGTGAATTATCCTCTAAAGTTTCTTATAAAAACATACTATCAATATGCCAAACTTGATAGATATATTATGAAATCAGTTTCCTTCACAATAGAAGGAAAAGAAAATTGAAAGATTATGTGAGTTTTTGTTATACATGATTGATGATTGATGTATATGGTTGACGATTGATGTACATGAATATTCATGTTCAATACTCAGTTGTTGATATGGTCATGATTTCGAAATAGTGATTTTGCTCACTTTGCTTGAAGTTCCACAGTCAGAAGGGTTTGGTACCAAGAAACTACTTGATGATATATTTGTATGCAAAGAGTAAAATTGTGTCTTAGGGGAATAAACTAATAAAGGAGCTTCCATGAACATGACTATTGGTTGCTCTCTGACCTTTGTCAAAACTTTAAAAATTTTTTATATTTGGTTCTACTCTTGAGATTTATTTGATTGTTGCTTGGTAGTTTTGTATTGCTTGGTCATGGTATTGCTATAAGATGTGGTATCTTCAGCTCTGTCACTGTTAAAATTTTAACAAATGATGATCAATCTGAGTTCCTATTCAAAGAGTATTGTTCATTTCCCTTTTCAATTTTTCATTTTCATGAGGGTATTGATATCATCTTATAATTTTAGTTTTAGCCTTAATTCAATACACTGGCTTGTAAGGTGGGATTTGTTGCTTATTTATATACTCTTTTTAGGCTTTTTCTCTAACAGATGTGAGATTTGGGTTTTTCACAATATACCTTGTTAGAAATTTGGATCAGCACAATCAAGAAAAGGGATGGAAGGTTTACTGTAGAAAAGAATTAAGTAGACAGAGAGTCAATTGAGGGTGTTAGGATGGTTGGTGAGGGTTGTATGTAGGTTGGTCTATATAAAGACCAACCATTAGTTGTAGAGGGACTTTTGACTATTTGTTTTGTTGACGGGACATTCCTGTGTGAAAGGAAGAGTGCTTCCTTTGGGATACTGACTTGCAATATTCAATAAAAAAAATTCACAGAGAAGTGAAATTCCTTTGTTTGTTTTGTTTTCTTGGTTTCTCTTTGTTAGAAACCTAAGACACCCACTCGTGTCAAGCATTATTTGGGGTGGTATATGGATAATAACATGACAGGTGACCATTTTTAATGAATCTAGGATAAGATCTGATGCCATGTTCCTGTTCATAAGGGAAAAGGAGAAGAGAATTTCTGAGAGAAAAGTATGATTTCATTAATTATTTTGAATCCTTACATCAATGAGCTTTATAGCTACCCTTAGATGGCTGACCAAGCAACTGAAAACAGTTAGTGACAGCTGTCATAACTGACTTCAAACTACCTACTCTAGCAACTAAGTGACAGCAGTCACAACGAACTCCTAACTATCCACACTAAGGATAACTGGAAGCTATTTACAATATATCACTCAGAAGAACCTTGTGTTCAATAAAACCGAATAACAAGTACTCATTATTGCAACATTTCTATGGAGGCTGTTTGAAGTGCTCTGTGAATACTAATTTAGTTATTAAATTTGGGGGTAATACGTTAGTATGATGTTTTATTTGATCTAAAGGCGTTGGATTTATTTTTTCTGTTCCTCATTGTTTATTAAATTGATGTGACAAATTGGCAGATATTTTGAAGAATGTTATTTGGTTCTTGTTCTGAATTTGCAGGATCTGACTGAAGCAATGCTGTTGGCAGATCTAGAGCAAGATACAGTTTGTCACTGCCGTTCTTTGCTCTGTGATTTCTGTTTTTTCTTAATTAATTTAACATCCGTAATTGAAGTGCATTTTATGTCTTTATGTTCCTTATTGCAGGTTGATTTTATTCCAAATTTTGATAATTCCCAAAAAGAACCATCACTTCTTCCAGCTCGCCTTCCAACCTTATTGTTGAACGGTTCTTCTGGCATTGCGGTAATTTTGGGTTTCCTTTCAAATACTTGAAACATGATCTGTGTTTTCTTGACGAATCGCGCATCTACTCATGTGGATCTGTCCATCTTTTATCTTCATCAGGTTGGCATGGCAACTAATATTCCTCCTCATAATCTTGGGGAAGTTGTAGATGTCCTCTGTGTGTTGATACATAATCCAGAAGCTACTGTGAGTGCGAAATCTCTCTCTCTCTCTCTCTTAAATGGAGTCTCTTGAAACAGGAAATACGAAGGTGCAACCAGATGCACCACAGAACAGTGAGCTCAGCCCAAGGGATTGATAATTTTGAACAGATGTGCGACTGACTCTAAACTGTTCATACACAACCCAAATATTACATGAGTTAGCCACCTTTGGTCTCTGAATTTGTGGCGACCATTTTAATCTTCTTTGGTATTGCTGCCGGACAAAAGTTATCAATCCCTGAATGAGCTTTGCTTTTCTAAATAAATTTATCAATGATGAACTGTGAGGGGGCTATGGAAACATCTAGGAGGATAGTTTTGCCTGAACACTCCAAAAATGATAAACCATTTTCCCTCCATCCATCCAAATCCCCCATTGTTGAATGGAAGAACAAAATGAAATGGGATTTTAGCCCCCTCATTTCCCGTCCCCTCTAATGCTTTGTTTGGTATAGGTTGATCACTATTTGTGGGAATTTGTCGGGATTGATTTGAGATAATTTGTGGGAATTGTGTATTTGATTTAGGTGATTTGTGATTTGTGATGATTTGTAGGGAAAATTTTGAAAGAGAAAATGAAGTGTGAAATGAGTAGAAAGTGGTGGATTTGTGGGGATTGTTTGTAATTACTGATTTACCCTGATGTCTAATATTGACTTTTAAAATAATTCTATTTATTGGTTTTTTTATAATTATAATTTGCAATTAACAAATAATACTTTTTAAGAAGTATCTATTTTTTATTTTCTCAACTAAGTTTTTTAACCAAAAAATGTTTATATTTTAGAAAATATACCTAAGGGCAATTTTTGACACTATACTAAAAAACAACCTTCGAACCTTCATTAATTCAATCAAATAAATGGCATATATTAATAAACTTTCTACTCTGTTATTATCTTCCATTAAACCAAACTAACTCACTTTTCATTCACTCTCTTCAAATCACTCCAAATCAAGCATCCACTTTCCACACCCAAAACCAAACAAAGCATAAATTTTGACCTAAACTAGGTCATTTTTAAAAATTCCCTCCCTTGTCCTTGACTTTGAACTAAACAAACGGCATAAGTGTACTTGCTTCAAAGGTATTTGCCTATTATTTATTTCTTACACTGAATTTGTCAGTTAAATGATTTACAATGTTTATAAAAAATTTCCATGAAATTGGTTTGAAAAGTGCATATTAAAAATAGTGGAACTCATTTTTTATTTTGTTATTGTAAGTCACTTTGTTACTGAGAGCTATGATGAGATTGCAGTATCATTTGTGAGTAAATCAGTGCAAGACAAAACTGACACATGAGAGAACAGAAACAGCACAGGACTTGTGAGGAGTCTCATGTCTCCTTCCAGTTCCTCACTTGGACATTCTGATTTCATATACTTTCTCCATACTATTTCCCTGAGATTCTAATAGAATACACAAATGCAGTTCAAAGTTAATAAGTAAAAATTTCTCAAAACAGTGGAAGACAAGTATTTTTTTTTGTGTTTTGTGAATTTAATGTTCTTCTCCCTTCTTTAATGTCAATTTTGGATTAATTTTTGTGTGCTGTAGTTGCAAGAATTGCTTGAATACATGCCTGGACCTGATTTTCCAACAGGAGGGCTGATTATGGGAAATCTTGGGTAAGTGTAACTTCACCATTTTTATTTATATTTTATTTTTCAATGTTCCCTGGCCATTTTACACGATTTGTATACACTTGAATATAATTACGAATGATTTACTAATAGAGAAAATCTATCAACAAACTTTTCTATCGGCTGAAAATTTGTTGGAAATCAGAAGTAACGTGGGTTTTACTCCATAGTTAATGAATCTCACTCATGATTTTGTAGTTTTAAATACGTTTTAGCCAATAAGAGTGTATTATATATCGTGTTGCTAGTATTGCTCTTATTTGTGAACATCAATCGCCACAGGGTATGTTTTGGTAATGGTATATGGATTATTGATATGATTCACAACCAGTTATCGGCTTCTTCATCGCATGGACTTTTTAAATTAAGAATTGTTGATTTCATAGTAGAATATGAGAATTACTTAAATTAAGTTATCTTTCCTTTTAGTTTGTATTCTTTTCTGAATATGTTGCACTATGTGATTTATGGTTTTATATATGCTCTTTTCATAAGGATCTTAGAGGCATATCGTACTGGTCGAGGACGTGTTATTATCAGAGGGAAAACTGATATTGAAGTACTTGATTCTAAGACAAAACGGACTGCAATAATCATAAAAGAGGTGACACTCTAGATTTACCAAATTTGACATTAGAAAATTTGATATACTTGCTTTATTTTCTGTGGAAAATTGAATACAGATTTTATTTGATGATTGGAGTAGATTCCTTACCAGACCAACAAAGCAAGTTTAGTTGAGAAGATTGCTGAACTTGTGGAAAACAAGGTATTACTATGTTCCAGAAAAAGATTTTATCTTCTTGAAGTTTCATGCTTGCATACTTTTGTGATAGTTAATAATATAATTTGAGGGATGGAGGAGTGGTGATTATGGGGTGTTTGGAATCTTCTTATCAAGTAGATATTTTGATGATGTTAGGTTAGTTTTTGATATTAAGGTTGGTACAACCTAAAATTTTTCAAAATTTTCTGGTCCATATTTCAACGATATCTCCTCTGTTTTTGTCATTATCTCATTCTTCCTTCTTAAGATTTATGGTGGTGTTTATTGGCTATGCTATGACATTTCTGGGTAGCATTAATGATTCTAGTGTTCAACAAGCATACTTGGATTGGAATATAAATAAATATGAGAACAGGTTATGTAAGAACTGTTTCAAACAGTTTAACTAAACTGATGTTTTGCTCTTTCATTTATGAAAATAGGGATCACACAAGGCACTTTTCAATAAATGAGGGACCAAAAGGTGGTTGGGTTTTTTTTTTTTTTTTGAGGGACTAAAAGTGTAGATTTCCCTATTTGTAAGGACTAGAAATATAGTCAACCCATATGAAAAATTGTTTTTTATTGCAGCTGTTGCTTTCTGCAAGAAAAAGAGATAGAGATTTTCTTTATGTATTTTCCATCCATGACCTTGTGAATTATATGCAAGTGTTACAAATATTGTCAATGTCAAGTCAACATAATTTACACGAGAACAGTGTATGGTATCACTACTTCGTAAGATGCAATGAACTTAACATACTAATTATCTAGGCCATTTGGTGAAATAAATATTTATGAAGCTCATCTCCCAATTTAATCATATTTCGGACAGTTTCTTTGATTTCTGTTGCTATACTATCATTAAAAGCTTTTAACGAAGATATGCCTTTAGTGTTTTTTTCTTAATGTAACATGTTTGAAAAGTGATTCTGTTGGTGATAATGACTTACCTGTGGGAGCAGGATTTGGTTGGTTGAATATTATAATGTTTTATATTGAATTATTCATGTGTGTGTACACACGCACAATTGGACAAGCAGAAAGCTTGTAAGTTGTTTCTCTCTTACCTATACCTTGTGAATTATGTGCAAGCATATGTTACTTTGAGCTCAAGTTTGATTTTTAATTTTATGTTTCCGTTTATGAAGTAATTATTTATTCTAAATGAATATTTGTTTTACTTGCACGTTTCATCTAGCATGTATATTTTGTAACCTAATTTTGCTTTTTGTTATTTGTTAACAGAGTCTAGATGGTATAAGTGATATTCGGGATGAGAGTGATCGATCTGGAATGCGAGTAGTGATTGAGGTAGAATACATAAATATGGCTTTACTCCTCTGTTATCTTACTGAATAGACACACACATAAACAGAGTAAAATAAGAAAAGGAGAAGAGACTGTTGAGCTAGTCACTATAACGAATCTCTTTCACTGTGCAGCTGAAGCGGGGATCAGATCCATTGATTGTTCTGAATAATCTTTATCGCGTAACATCTCTGCAATCTACATTTAGCTGTAATATGGTGGGGTAAGTTGTTTGTAGTTTACACTAAGATGCACGTTTTTAAATAGTGAATATATTATTTTGAAATGCTCTGGTCACCTATACTTCCTCCTGGTGACAATTCTGATGTTTTGATGGATATATGTTAGATTTGTATTTTGATAGATAAATATATTTTAGAAATATTTTGCTCTTATTAGATCCCCTTTGAGGCCTGTGACTCTTAATGGCATAGCACTTATACTTTTGGGTCAGATATTTGTGGGTCAAAATTTGGTGGACTCAGAGAGAAAAGTAAAATAAATTTTGTGAATCTTACTGAATTGAGAAAAGTTACAATGAATTGTGACAGAAAATAGTATTTATACAAAGAGAGCCCTAAGTAACTTATAACTGATCAAGCAGCTAACTACTAAAGCTTACACATGAGGGAACTTAAACTAGCTTGCGACAGCTATCAATTTTGACAACTATTCCCCCTCCCCCCAAGCTCAAGTTGGGTTCATCAGTGGAAGCAGCATCAAACACTGTGAACTTGCACTGAAGATGCAGAAACTGTATTGAAGATAAGGGCTTGATTTTCTGCAATGATCATACCATGACTGGTTTTCTGCAATGAGCACACCATGACTGTTTTCCTCTGTGATCTTGTGAAGTATCTCCTTTAGCATAATCTTCCTCTTTGATTCTTCCCTTCTAGCCTCAGAAGAGGTGTCTCTAAGTACTTCTACCCCGATTCATGAAGTACTTATTTATTTTTATATGAGTACACTGTTTTCACCAAAATATAACTTTTTATACTTTTGTAAGGCAGTTATAATTACATGACAGTATAACTTTTTTTGAAAGTGTTAATACACAATTGATAAGCACCCTGCTCGGTGGAGTATTTAATTGCTTGGTTCTTCAATATCTAGCTTTTTTAGGGTGAGTTTCCCAAGTACTTGAGTGCTGATCAATTGGTAATAGAGCTGGTTGTTAGTATCTCGAAAAGAACTACTGATGATGGGTTCTGACTGGTGGCGAATTTTGACCTGAAGAGAGTTGAGTGAAGTGTTATAGAGTGAAAACCGCTCAGACACCAACTCTTAGGCGGTGCTATGATTGGAAAGCTGGTATTATGGGGTGTAGGGAATGCTTGGTGGAGTATTTAAGTGTTTGGTTCTCCTTCCTTAATAGCTAGCTTGCTTCTGAGGGTGGGTCCTCCAAATGCTTGAGTCCGTATCAATTATATATTAACAAATTCATAAGAATTTTACTGTCACCTAATTTTAAATTATAAAAAATATATTTGTGTGAAAACATTGCTCCAAAATTAGAGAGGGTGTGAGTGTCATTTATCTAGATTTTAAGGGAGGCGAATGCAATTTTCCCAAATAGATATTATTTGGTTTTCCACTTTTGCAAATATTTGAAGACTGAGTTTTATTATTATATGATTTAGTCAAGGATTGGAGGTTGTGCAACTAATGAAATTTAATATAGTCTCTTAATAATTATTTCTAGCCATCATGGTATAAAAAAGTGGATGCTTGTAAAGAGACTCGCCAACATTAGAAACGTGAAATGTAGGCATAACGGCCAGCCATCTGGCAAGGGATGCAGGAGGGGAGAAGTTGGAAAATATTTATAGAAAAAGAAGAATATAAGGGAGAAGGAGAGAATGAGTGAAATTGGCAAGACTTTGTGGAAAAGAGAATTGTGACGGAGAGAGACTAGGCCTTCAAAACTTTGGACTATATATTTGATATTTCAGTTAATACTTAGTAATTTTTTGTTAATGATGTTGATATCTTATTATTGGAGCTTAGGGCACTCTAATATTCATTAATATCAATATCAGCAAAGGATATTTACCAAATACATATGGTTGGTTCTTGTTCTATAATCTGAATTCAATCAATATTTGGTCATGTTATTGTTTTGTTCTTTTTGATGTTGTTTCTCTTATTTATTTTTATTCTTTATAAACTTCATGTCTTAATTTGAGCGTACTTTATTGATTGATTTCTTTCAAGCATTCTAAATGGACAACCTAAACAAATGGGGCTGAAGGAATTACTCCAGGTGAGTCCTTACTGGCCCAAGGACTATATGGTGTGCATCTCTTGAAATGTTATTTTGAAAGAAGTTCTTCCTTTCTATAAAGCATAATATTGGTTTGCTTGTTAAGAGCTTTTTGATATTCTTCAAGAAATTTCTTGTCCCTATGGAACACAAACCTACATCCATGTACAGATTCAGAAATGTGTTAGACTAGTATGTTTGACCTGAATAAGCGCAACTAATACAATGTTTCAAAATAAAAATAGATTTATTGTTACTACATTATAATTAAATCCACAAATAGTCTGTGAAGCTTTTAAACTCAGTTCCATGTTGTTCCTTTTATTATGATTAATGTGCAATTTTGATCCCTTAATATTTTTTAATTGAATATAATATGGATTTTTTAAATCAGTATATTCATAATTAATATCTTTTGTCAATTTCTGTCCACACAAAATTCTCAAGTCTTCATTTTCTACACCAATAGAGTCTAAGAAGATGTGGAGTAAAATATGTTTGAAAGGTTGAGGTTAGCATAGTTATTAAAACTGGACTGGACGGGACTGCCCAGTCCAACTAGTTTGGGAAATGTCTGCTCGGTCTGTTAACTAACAAAACCTGGAAGGTTTGAGAACTGGTATGAACAGGTGAAACTGGCACATAACTGCCCAAAACTAGTTTGAACTGGTGTTTTTTTTTTAATTTTTTTTTTCAATTTGTAAAATAAAATAACATTTAATAAAAATGACAAAATAGGTGTAAGATTATTTCATTATTTATAAACCATTAATTTTTTCTTTTATATTACTTTTTTAAGTTTTTATATCGTCATTTCTTATCGTTTTATATTGTATTTGTTTATTATTTTCTTTTATTTTATAAAATTTAAATTTAAGTATTATGATATGTTTGATTTGAAGTTCTATCTAGACTTTGATTGTTATGCAATTGTAAAATGATATTCTATTATAGACTGTAGTTATATAAAATTAGCTTAACTCTACCTTTCAGGCATTCTTAGACTTCAGATGCTCTGTTGTTGAGAGGCGTGCAATGTTTAAGTTGTCACAAGCACGAGCGAGAAAACATATTCTTGAGGTACGTTACACAGACAATAAGATATTTTTGTACATGCCACTTTTAACATGTGCATTGAGTGTATATTTGTAAATGTCCCAATGGTAGAGGTTGTATTTATAATTTACTTATGGTTAAGTTACTGTCAATGTGATAGCTGTAAAAACCTGTTCAAGAACAAAATTGTATTTTCCCCTGCTCAAGCATGTTTTGTTTCTTTTGTTCTTAGTTATGCTGATAGTGTTTATTGTTGTTAATTAATAACAGGTTTCAACTCCTTGAGCTTCTTTAACATAAATTTCTAGTATATCACGACATAGTGAGAATGTCTAAGCTTGACTTTCATGAAATAGTGTTGCGTTGCATACTTAACATTCTTAAAGTACTTGCCATCTTTGTCATATGGTCATATCCTTGGTTAATTTTTTTCGTTGGGTTCATTATTCCATTGTTTGCACATGTGCAACAATGTGAACCAACTATAGTTAAGGTTTTACCCGATTCGGATGGGGCAATTCAGTCATTTAACCAATTGGGGGCGGGGCAGGTTCAAAAATTGTGTTGGGGGGGGTGCAGGAAGTAATTTCCCTTAGGAATACTATAACTTGGTCAGTTAGTGATATTTATATCTACAGCTTAAGAATTGTAGTTATACTCCTATAGTTAGGAGCACCTTTGTGCGGATTCATATAGCTCTCTGATTACCTTCGTAAGGTGACTTTTGTGATCTCTCTCATTGAATGAAATGTTTTACTTATGATGTTTCTGAGTGTATATATTAAGTGTGTTTAGATTGACTATAAATAGATGATGCAATTCAGTGATTTTACTGAATGTTTTAGCCAAAATAAACCCCTTTATTATAAGAGAAGCAAAAGAAAACAATAAATGGATTTCAGAAAATTTTATGCTCTAGGATTGAGTGAAATGATGAGACTAATTACTGTAATTTAGTTTCTTTTCTGGCTGTAAGCTTACGTCTGCACAAACTCAGGGCATTCTTATTGGGTTTGATAATCTGGATGAGGTGATTCGCATAATTCGTGAAGCTTCAAGTAACTCAGCTGCAGCAGTTGGTTTACGCAATGGTAAACTCCTTTTTAAATTTATTTTATTGACCTTTTGTGATTATATCCCCTGACATTATATGAAGAGGATGCTTATACTTTCACATTGGTTGATTGATACCTATTTGGAAACTTTTCATTTTGAATCCCTATCTTCTGAAGATTGTTATTAAAATGAAATCCATGTAATGATTGCTCGAAATTCGTTATCTTCAGCTGTTTAATGTGGGTAAGTAATTCCGTTTGCAGCATTTAGTCTCTCTGAGAAACAAGCTGAAGCTCTTTTGGACATAAGTCTAAGAAGATTGACCCTTCGTGAGGTTCTTATACTTAGTCCTATAACTACACTTGAATAACTGTTATGTTTCTTTACCAATATTTCTATAAATAGTTGAATACATATTTTTTTAAGAGCATAAGTAAATTATAAGCTTTGTATGGTGCAGAGTGGAAACTTTGTGGCTGAAAGTAAATCTTTGATGGAACAAATTTCCAAGTTAGAGGAACTGTTGTCCAGCAGGAAAAATATACTGGAGGTATAGTTTCAGTTTGAATCTGTTTCACTTGCTCATAATGTACTTAGCTTTCTTGAAATCACTATTGCTCAGCCAAGAAACTAAAACTAAGCTGAAAGAAATGGTTTATAAAAACTGAAAATGAATTTGTATTAGTCTTGTTGAATTACAAGTACACCCAGTGGTAGATCTAAGACCCTGACCAGAGGGGGCAATGTATTTGAAAATATTAAATATTATTTGTATGATATAAGTTTCCATATTGTATTAATAGCGGAGTCAATATAAGCGGTGTAAAAAAAAATATTTATAATTATAAGAGAATGAGGGGGTGCAAGTGCCCACTTCATCTCCTTGTAGATCCCCACTGAGTACACCTTTACTAACTCAGTAGCTTGCACAACAAACTATGCTTTTATCCTATTTACTCGTATGGCAATTTGTGAATTTATATTATGGCTGGATGAAAGGGCAGCCTGATATGTGGTAGGTAGCTGAGTATGACCATAATTACGTAGTTGTATATTTGAAAAAACCTTCCTAGGTTGCAAGGAATATTGTTGTTGGGTTGTTGACTGTAATTTCCTCTGTATAGCCATCATGGCAATTGATTATAATAGAAAATATGGGCTAAGTCTGTTACATTCAACACTTGCTCTCAAGCTGGTGCATATAAGTTGTATGTACCAAACTTGATATAAATATAATCAATTCTAGGTCATTGTAAGTGAAAATATTTGCTAACTGGTTATTAGAAATAACAAACTGATTCTTGATGTCTCTGGATACAATCTTTTCTCGAATGAAATTACAATCAATCTCAATGTTTGGTCTTTTCATGAAAGACAAGATTTGAGCTAATATAAAGAGCAGCCTAATTATCAAATGAGTGTGAACTTTCCAAATTGTAATTCTTTAAGTAAATGTTTAAGCCAAATAAGCTCATAGGTGGCTGAGGCCATAGTTCTATATTTTGGTTCAACACTAGATCTTGTCACAACTTGTTGTTTCTTGCTTTTCCTAGAGATCAAATTATCACCAATAAAAACACAATATCTGGAAGTAGATCTTCTATTAGATAGAGATCCTGCCCAATCAACATCT
>Ga0099825_1002921_pt1 | contig 22809 bp, 16 predicted proteins | sample SiratroredBW_FD_76838 | JGI IMG/M metagenome (GOLD analysis project Ga0099825, IMG submission 76838) | Root nodule microbial communities of legume samples collected from California, USA - Siratro red BW | ecosystem: Host-associated > Plants > Roots > Nodule | place: USA: California | collected... | reverse complement strand
TTTTACTAATTTGATTAACGGTACTGTCTTAGGACAGACGCTGTGGGGGTGCTAATACCTTCCCCACGCGTAACCGACTCCCGAACTCATCTCTAGTTCGCAGACCATTTCCTTTTCCTTCTTTTTGGTTTTTCCATAGTTTTCCATAATAAACTATGGTGGCGACTCTATCTCTTTCTTTTCACAATTTTTTCTTATTTTTGGGTCGTTGTCTCGCGTCGTGATCTTGGTTACGACAAGGTTAACAGTGAAAAAAAACGCCACCACCGTCGTCCTCCACCACCAATCCATCATAACTACCACTACAATGTAAAATTCAACTTACAAAGATGTTTACCTTCTTTTCAATTGCTTGAATGGGTGCTAAAATGGTGGAAGTGGAGGTTACCACGTTGCGGAACGTGAAAACCGTAAAGCAAGGTGCAGGACGTGAATGGAGAACGAACCAAGGTGCAATGAACGAGTAGATCTGCAGTCCAAAGTGAGGTACGAGCTCTGGCAGTGGAGGTGAAGGTGCAGCCGCCGTCGGTGGAGTTCGAATGGGGTGCAGAGAGGTGGAGAACGAATGGGGTGCAGTGGAGGAAGAAGTAGCATGAAGGGTGTAAATGAGGGTGAAGGGTATTATGGGATAAAATTATTTTACAAAAGGGTTAAATGGTAAATTTCCTTAGACTATGGAGGTGCAGGAAGATGATATGGAGGTGCAGGAAGAAGCAGTCAGAAAAGAAATAAAAAAGTTTAAAATAGAAAAAAGCCCAAGAAAAAAGTCACTTAACCTAGGCCCAAAACCAAGTTTAAAAGGAGATTTTTAGGGTTTTGTGAAGCATCAAGACCTAGAGGACGGAGACAGACGGCTAGAATCAAGATTCTCTCCTTCTCTTGCAATCTTCTTTTAATTAATTTGTAATGGCTACCATGGGTAGCTAAATTCTTCATCTTTGGGGTTGAATGTAATCTTTTGAAATCATTCATATTTTGGTGATTTTATATATAATATTCAGTTTTACTCAATTGGTATTTTCATCTTATGTTTAATGCTAGATTTTATCTGATCAATAGAGTCTTGATTGTGATTCTTAAATCTAACTGGGAAGTACTTTTGAGTTTCTGACTAGATAAAAAATACTCAATATATTGGAATACTATGGGATATATTTTAGTATATTGATTGCTTGTAACATCTGTTCTTAATGCTGAGTAATTTACTAAATAGCTGAGGAATCAATGTTTTGAAAAGAAATATCTTATGAATTTCATATCAGAGGAATCGGTGTGAATGATTTTTATATATGCATCAATAGTGAGTAGTTAGGACTATTGTATGTTTTTATCAAATCCAATATATGAATGAGGGAGATAGATGAAGTTCAATCCCAGAGTCTTTTTTTATCTTGAAAACTTCTTTTTATAATTGTTATTTATTCTTTAATTGTTTTTATTGCTTATTAATTCAAATTACACTCAAATCATCTTGAAACATTTATTTGCTTAGTGAGTTGTGAATTTAGGATTTAATAGCAAAATTGTTTGACATCTTTACTTTATAAATCTATATTACTATTTTGACTTGGTACACTTGCCGAAAAAGGTCAACAGAACCTTCACAACAACACAACGCCAACACATATTCATCAAACAAACTGATATTAAGTGAAAGCCTATATGATTATATTTATGTATCGGTTGTTGTTGGCATCATACAATTACGTCAACCTTGATATGTATGCTTGTCTACATACATCTCCAGGAATGTTATATTTAATGAGAATCTTTCTCCTTTTACTTTGTCCAATAATCTATTTATTTCAAATGTCAAATCTGATTTTCAATCTAGTCAACCTCATACTTTAACTCTTACCAATTTTGCACCCTTACCTACTAATTTTGGTATATATACGATCTTCTGCTTCTACTGAACAAAATGATATTATATCTATATCAAATATTGTTGCTCTTTCTCCTTCAACTCTTCCTACAACAATTGTAGACTCATCTGACTTACCATCTGAGTCATCACAAGATCAACATTCCACGTCTGATAGTTATTCTCTACCTAACACTTATCATATGGTAACATGTGCTAAAGCTGGAATCTTCAAATCGAAACTGTTTCATGTTACCTCTTCAACTCCTCTTTCTGAACCAACAAGTTACAAGCAAGCCATGCAAATTCCTGAATGGCTTCAAGCAATAAAGACTGAATATGCAGCTCTTATGGCTAATCGTATGTGGTCTCTTACACCTCTCCCGTCTAGTGCAACAGTGGTTGGGTGCAAGTGGGTCTTCAAAGGCAAGTTTCATGCAGATGGTACGTTTCAACGATACAAGGCACGTCTTGTAGCAAAAGGCTATCAAGTAGAAGGATTAGATTATCATGAAACATTCAGTCATGTTGTCAAACCAACTACGGTGCGTGTTGTTCTCACCAAAGCTCTGTCTTCATGGTGGCCCATACATCAAATTGACATAGACAACGCGTTTCTACATGACACACTTGAAGAGAATGTTTATATGCAACAACCACCTGGGTTTACATCACATGATTCCTCTTTTGTTTGTAAATTACACAAGTCCATTTATGGACTCAAACAAGCCCCGAGGTCGTGGTTCTTCAAGCTTTCAGATACTCTGCAACGTATGGGATTCAATGCATCCAAAAGTGATTATTCTCTGTGTTTGTTAATTCTGGAGCATGAACACACTGTTTGTTCTCATTTACTTTGACTATATTATAATCACAGAGTCTTCATCTGCTATCATTCAGGATTTAATCAACGGACTGTGATAATAATTTGCTCTCAAGGACTTAGGAAGACTACACTATTTTCTTGGTATTGAAGTATCATGGCTGTCAGACGGGGGACTTCATCTATCACAAGCTAAATATATCATTGATCTACTGTAAAAAACAAATATGCTTGGGTCAAATCCACAACTTACACCTATGGTATCTTCACTAAGACTCACTCTTGATAGAACTACTGTTGTTGAGGATCCAAAATTCTATGTTCAATTGTAGGGAGCTTGCCTACAATATGTCACTGTTACTCGACCAGAATTGTCCTACACTGTAAATAGAGTGTGCCAATACATGCACAATCCTCAGGATCATCATTGGAAGGCTGTTAAATGAATACTAAGATATCTTTCTGAAACTGTTAATCATGGTCTTTTGCTCCGTCCTTTTACCCATCTCCTTGTTTTTGGCTTTAGCGATGCTGACTGGGGCACCGATTTAGATGATCGCAAGTCTATCACTGGTTGCTGTGTCTATCTAGGGCCCAATTTGATTTCATAGATATCCCAAAAGCAGAAGGTTGTTTCACAGAGGCAGAATATAGAAGTATTGTTGCGGATCTTGCTGAAATTACTTGGCTTCATTCTCTTCTTGTTGAACTACATTTGTCCACCTCTGTTCCAATAATATTTTCTGACAATCTCGGTGTTGTGCTAATGTCTGCAAATCCAGTACTACATTCACGGTCTAAATACTTTAAAATCGATTTACACTATATACGTGATTTTGTTCAACAAAAAATGTTTGAAGTTGGTACACCTTCCAGCCAAGTATCAAGTTACAGACTTACTAAACCTCTCTCTGGTGCTTCATTTTTACGTTTTCGAGATAAACTTAGAGTAGTTCATAATCCTATTCTAAGTTTAAGAGGAGATGTTATATAATATTATTATACGGTTACGTACATTTACGTACAGATTACTTGTATATATATACATAATATTTCCTGGTGTAATGATATAGATGAATAGTATGTCATTTTATAGAATAATAAACTTTCATTTTCGTCTTCTTCTTATCTTTTCTATCTTTCTTCTCTGTGTAAAACCTTACAATATCATTGGGTGCCCTTAGGTCTGGCTGGAAGAGAGATAGATTTAAAAATTGAAAGTGATCTAAGTTTAATTGTACCTAGTAAATTAATTTATTTCAGGTGTGTAGAATGGTAAAATATGTGAATATGCATTTATTTGCCTCTCATTTATACATGGTATGCAAGTTGCTTTATTGTGTGTGAAAGCTAAGGAGTTCTGAAACACCAAACCTTGGGAATGGAAACAATTTCATAAAAAAATGGCAGAGAATTTAAACCATGATGAGATTAAGTTAAATGTACATTGCAGTCATGCCTTGATATCAGAGAGACAGATAATTTGAAAACAGTAAACAAAAACATTGTTTTCAGTGTTCCCTGTACAAATATTTAAAAAAGAGTACCAAATTAAAAATAAAAATATGTGCCCATTTTGTAATTAAAAAGTAAAAGAAAAGCAAGAAACAAAACTAAACCTCCTCATCCAAGAGTAATGAGATTGCCTCATCAGGAAAAACTTGTTTTACTTGTGTAACAGAAAATATTCACCATTCATAGCACCCCCTTTGGTCTCTAAGAATCACAGCAACAATCAGACACTGGGTATAGTTGATGTTATTTTTCCTTTTTGGTGAGCAATGAGGAGCATGGTTTAAAGGTTTGACAAGTTAATTAATGTGTTCAATATGGAGTTAATGCTATATCACTCAGGATTGGAACTACACAAGAAATTTACTCCTGTGTAAAGCCATAACTGTGAAGGAGATAAACTCATGTTTTCACTTGTAATGACAACTAAAGAAAAATCATGAAGTTTCATATATGTAAACTTTTATATAAAATAATTTAAGTATACTTAATAAATACACAAAGTAAAGACAAATTAGTTTAACATAAACAATGCTTTGGTCTATCTTGAACAGATTAAATAAATATGTGGTCTCTAATTCTTTTATGACATTATTTCTCTCTTTAAACAATAAAGGAAAATGGTGTAAGGACTGATTTTAGGTTTCTTTTATAGTCATTTCTCTCTTCCTACTAGTTTTGATGCTTTATAACAATAGAACATAATAAAGATCCAAAGATTTTAAATAAGGGTTAGCATTAGCTTTATAAAATAATTTAACTAGATTTTAAGGTATTTTCAAATTAAATGATTTTGCTTTAGCTCTATTAAGATTTCTTATTACATAATCTAACATGTATTAAATTCAAATTGTTATATATAATAAAATTGTTATATAACATTCAAATTGAACATATCCCAAAGGTAAACTCTAAATTTAATAATAAAAAAAAAAAAACATATATATAGCAAGGTAACGTATCTGATACAAATGAATTTCGAATTAATTCACACGGCTATACAATTCCCCTAATAGCTTTACCGAATACCTACCACAGCCGGTAATCTAACAACTTAACCCGCCATTAAATCTAACTTTCCAAATCGGACTATGCAATCGTAAGGCTAGTACCAAGGCTCCTGCTAGCCCAGCAATGGAAGCATGTAGAGGAGCCGAAAATGTTAAATAAAACTAACTCCTCAGTCGGCGGTTGAAAAATATTAAAATACAGCAAAAACTATTCTAAAAAGAGAAAGTATATTAAAATACAGAAAAAACTATTTAAAAAGAAGTATTAATGGAATCCAATAATACTCTCATGAAAAGGGAACCCGATTATCCTAAAATGAAAAAAAAATAAAAATAAAAATAAAACTGAAAAGCGAGAGAAGTAGAGTGAGAGGGAAAGAAACAAGGACAGAGAGAGAGAGGTATATTATCTCCACAGAGAGTGTGAGAGAAGAAAGAGGAAAAAATAAAACAAACTCCGATGAAGAGCGGTGGTTTGGGCGCGGTTCCGTCGTACGGCGTCCCCGCGAAACGACGGTGGAGAGGGCTCGTGATTGCGGTGCTCGGTCTCGTCATTCTCTCCATGCTCGTTCCTCTCGTCTTCTTGCTCGGTCTCCACAACGGCTTCCACTCTTCCGGTACGATCTCGCCGAGATCTCTCTTCTATCTATGAACGCTCTTTCATTATTCCACATTTTTCTTTCGCGCCAGATCCGCGCCAATTAAGCCTCCTATTTCTCTATTTTCTCGTTCTTCTTCCTCGTTCGTCACACTGCAGTGCGCTCTAGATCTAACCGTTTCAGTTGCCGTGCAAGAAACGGCGTTGCCGAATCTTCGCTTGTTTTAATCAATCAATTGAGTTTCGTTTCCATCCTCTTCAAGCTCGAAACGCTTTTGTATTCAGTGAAAGATCTGCGTGTTTGATTTGTTTTAATAGTGAAAATAATAATAATGATAAGGAGGATGAAACTTAAGTACAGTGCTAAGGTGAATTTGATGTTGTTGCTTAATCAGAATTAGAGTTTCGCTTTAAAGTGTGTAATAAAGATTCGCATTAAATGTTGTAATGCGTTTGTGATGTGAAGCTCTAATTCTATTTGAAAACCAGCATGTAAGAAGATGCATCTCAATGTTGTCCTAATAGTTGTAATGATAGTAAAATTATGTTTACGAGGGAAAGGTTAAATGTTCACATAATTGGATCGTGAAAAACTCAGAGCACAGGATGTATGTTACAATCAATGGATTGTTTTTATTTGTTTAGAGATGTGAGTGAAATTATGAATGAAGTAATTCCATTCAATGTTGAGTTAGTGAATAATCTGCATTTCACTTTTTTCGCAAATAGCATTTTTCTGTTATAATTATGTATCTCTAATGTAGTGGAATTCTAAAATTTATGTAGCGTGATTTGGATGTATTTACATGCATTTAACAGCAAAATTTATGTGAACTTGTTGTTAGTGGTCATAAATGCACCATTATTTTGTAGTTGAATTTGCTCTCCTGATTGAAGATCTTGTGCCTTGACTTGATTTCTTTTGTTTTTTTTATTTTTATTTTTTCCTTACTCTGGGATTCATGTATCATTACAATTTTGCAGGATATGTATATGAACAGAAGAACTCTCCTTCAGTAAGCTTTCAATTCAACAATAGTGGTGAATTGTTACAATTTTTCCATGTTGGTGTTCACTAATATCGCTTTTCTATTCTCCCTTCACTTCTGTTCTTTTTCAAATCAGAATCAGAAAAGTCTTGAAACTTATGATAGACATGGTGTTGGTCATAATGAGTCTGAGGTATGGTGGTTTACAACTTATTGGTACCCGTCCATTTGTTCTAGCATTCTTAGGTAGTATATTGTTGGTTATAGTAACCTCACTGATTAAGTTGTGGTCTAGTTACAGTTGTGACAAATTGTTCAAATCGATAGAAGTTCCAGCATAACATGTATTTTTAAGCTGTCAAATGAGTGAATACTTCAAATTTTTAATTGGTGTGCAATAATTGTTGACGGGATATTCTCAAAACAAAGAAATGAGAAATAAATTCATCCATTTAGTAGTGTATCAGTAATCAGGAAACCTTGGTGCTTATAGTTGTGCGCAAAAAAATAGTGTATCAGTAATTAGTTAACCTTAGAATATTGTTGCTCTTAACCTTAGAATATTGTTGGTCTTAACCTCACTGGTTTAGTTATGGTCAACTTACAGTTGTCACCACAATGGCAGAAAAATTAATGGCATAAGTTGTTTTTTTTTGTTAAGTTGTCAAATGAGTGAATACTTTACTAATTTTAAGTTGGTGTACACTATTATTGATGTGATATTTTCAAAGCAAACGTAAAATGAACAAGTATATCAGTAATCAGTATACATGATTAAAACAGTGAGCAGTAATGAAGTCCAAGAGGACCGTATAAGTGGTGCACAAATCTGATATAACTAATGACACAAACATCCAAAAAGTTTAATCTTAACCCCCAAACATCAAATTCATGTTGCCTTTCCTGTAAATTTCTTCTGCAGGGAGAACAATCAAGTCATGTGAAGGAATTGGTCATAAAGTTTAGACCAACTCTTCCGAAGGTACTCTATAATACTGTGTTTGTTAAATTTTGCACTTCTTGTTGATAAAATCTTGTTGCTATAATTGTTAATTTTCTCATATCTTTTAATTGTGGAAGGAAAATGTATATGTTTATTCCTACCTACTGTAATTGAAAAGAAAAATGAACAGTTCTTGGTTGGAGGGAATCTAAGGGAGGGAAGGGAAATAAGAGGATAAATAAACCCCTCATTTGATTTTGACTCCCCTCTAATGTGAGGGGTGGTTGGAAGGAGGAAACAATGCTTAAAGTTTGTGAATTGTGCTGACCAAATTATCCTTTTTAAGCTTAATGGTTTTATTTTAGTCTAAAGGGTATAATTGTAAATTCCTATAGTTTCCAACCCCATTCTCTTCATTAAAATCCCCCCTCTGCTAAACTTAGTACCAAAAAGATTGAGGGTCAATCATGTTTCTGTAAGTGTCATCATTATAAGGTTTTTGGTTCCATTTCAATCTTAATATTTCCATCCATGTAAGTTGTTGAGGATTTCTATTTTTATCATAATTTTAGTATTCAAATAAAATCATTAGAAAGAAAAAGTGATGAAAAGTACAGACAAAGGAGGATAAGAATTCCCAGGAACAGAAAAAGAAAAAAAATTATGAAAGCAATATATCAAAAGCTGCCCAAGGTAAGTATTTTTTTACATGGCAGTTTAGAAGAATATCATGTATGCTTTACTATCCCATAGTTGAAAGGCATAAGATAATCCGATCCTAACTAACTATATGTATTAAAGGACTGCATAAACTTTGCATTATCCCAAAATATGTGCTTCTTCCATTTTTCTGAAGCATTTGTACGTAATCTACAAATTGTTCCAAAGTAGGACTCACCCAATGGTAACCAAAATCCCCAAATAAACGTTACATAAAAAAAGTGCCCACCTTATATTGCAAGAACCAGTGTCTAAAAGATTTAACGATTTTAGTTTTAAACTTGCCATTCAAGTTACAACAATTAAGCTGTAGTTATTTGCCACATTTATATTTAAAAGTGTGTATCTTGTTCAACTCCACTTTTTTTCTTTTTGATGTATTGGTAGCTTTCATTTTGCTTTTCTTTTTGTTTAATAAGACATAGATTGCGCTTTCATTTTAGTTCTTTTGTGTAGTACAGTCCTGTTTGGAGAAACTTCTCCATAAACACCTTTATGAGAGAAAAATAAGAAGGAAATATGATATTAGCTTCTCAAAAAGTTAAAATTAACTTACCTATGAGTTAAAACATAAGATTTTGAAGAAACTAAGTTAAATATGTTCTACAAGTTAATTCTTACATAAACTAATTTTAATTCATGGAAAAGCTAATTTGATTTTTCTTTCTTATTTTTCTGTCCTAAAAATCTTTATATTGAAAATTTCCAAGCACACCCAATATTTTAGTTATTTGCAGAACAACACTTCAGTTTACTTTATGCTGTCATCATTCTCGGTCAAACGTTGGGTTCTAAGAATTCACCCTTCCTTTCTAACAATTATATTTAAGGTAGTGAATTTGAAACATTTTGTATCATGATATTATGCAACCTTTGGATTTTCATAACCAATGGCTGGAACCATGGACGTTAGTGCAGCTACCTTTCTATTTTTATGATTATTTAATAACGAAAGAATAGCCTGCAAAGTTCATTCTTTGAACATGATCAAGTGGTAGTGAATATAATTAAATATTATTATCTCAGAGACTTGGACGTAATGCATATAATTTAATCTGATTATGGGAGTATAAATGGTATTATTATTGAACATGTATTCCTAATATGATAATGAGATTCGGTAATCTAGCAAGAGAATGCTCTTCTCTTTGTAATCTGTATTTTGAATTTTTATTCTGTTGTGTCTTTCCTTATGAGTTATAATTGCCATTTTAGACAGTTATAACTGTCACCTTAGCTGGGTCCTGATGGTTGATAGTATAAATAGGGTTATAATCAGTGACTTGGTGACTTTTTTACTTCTCATCAAAGACCAACACAAGTTAATATTCTATTTTCTGTGGTATGGGGATTTAAATTTCATGACAGGATGTTCTCGAGCAATATGCTCATGAAGGCAAGAATGACACCATCGATAATACTGCCAGTGATGATAAACAAAGAGGTGGTTCTACTGACACCATTGATAGGACTGCCAGTGATGATAAACAAAGAGGTGGTTCTACTAACACCATTGATAGGACTGCCAGTGATGATAAACAAAGAGGTGGTTCTGCTGACACCATTGATGCGACTGCCAGTGATGATAAACAAAGAGGTTCTTATACTGCCATTGATAAGACTACCCACATCCCATGATACCTTCTTGTATCTCATTTCCTTCCTTTTTTATGCTTTTAATTTTAAATGATTTTCAGGTTCTAAGGTGCCACCTAATGATGTTCTGCAATCACCTCCAACCTCAAATGTACGCATATATAACTGTAATTGGTTGAAACTTCTGTTTAACACATGAACCAACTAATGACACTAAATACTTCACTTTATAATATTGATCCAGGCTCCAGGTATTCTAACAATCTAAACCAGTGCAAATATAGTATCTAGTGTGACTGTTAAGATCCTGATCCAATGATCCAATAACAATAGCGTACTAAGACCTAATATAACATAGACAAAATCATGCTTTCTAACACTACCCTTCAACTAGAAAAACCAGAAGCAGAAAACATAGACAGGGTCTTGCAGCAGTTATGGGAAAATATTGCAAAAGGGAAAATCTGAGATGAGAAAGACATGATAGTATTGGGGGAACTCTATTCTGCTCAATGGAAGGGAGGAAAGGTCATGATGGAAAGTGTAGTGCTTTGCTCGCACCATGTTGAAACTATATCTTCCAATGATTATTAATTGATCAGAATGGTGCAATGCTAATAATAATATAGGTCATTCATCAATATAGTACAACCAGTACTAGCTTAGCCCAATAACACTCACAGGCTTAGTGTTACTCCCTTTGAACTATATAAGCAAAAACAAAGGTCATGTTTGGTGAGCTTAAATATAAGTAAATTCAACTACCTCAATCCTATTTGATGCTACTTTTTCAAAAATACCCCTAGTTATAAACCTAAGCACTATCCCCAGTAAATATTACTAAGGATTATTTAGATAAGGTACTTTTTTATTGTATAAATGCAAGAATATTAAATGAACTTAACTATTATTCTTAATTAGTGTGAAAGTAATTGATTTTGCTTATGTTTGAGTCCAAAGGTAGTATACACAGTATACCATTAAGTTATATAGCTTGGACACAACATTATTCTCCAGCAAAGTTCTTCGTAAGTTACTTTATATGTTGTCATTCATATAAGGACTTGAACTGATTAAATTCTGCAACAGAATCCTAGCAGTGGTCATGTTGAACAGGCCACCAACCCAAAAACAAGCTCTACCAATGAAGACAGAAATTCGTGTGAGCTCACATTTGGTAGTTATTGCCTATGGCAACAAGAACATAGACAAGAAATGAAAGAGACTTTGATTAAGAAATTGAAAGACCAACTATTTGTGTCTAGAGCTTATTATCCTAGCATTGCAAAACTCCCAGCAAAAGATAAATTGTCTCGCCAACTGAAACAGAATATACAAGAGATGGAGCACATGCTTAGTGAATCTACCTCAGATGCTGATCTTCCACCAGTGTAAGCAGATATATTCATGTTATTTTTCCTTTGTCCAAAAGTTTAATTGTCTGAGTTGCATTCTGTTTGAACTGTTATTGGAATTTCATAGTTGAAATCAGGCTAAGTCTCACCCTCAATTAAGTAGTCTTATAAAAAATAATTAATTTGTTTCGATATCTGCTTGCAGATCAGTCTCTTGTATATTAATTTGTTTTGAATCCAGATTTTCACATTTCCAGACAGTCCTTAAAGTAGTTCCAACATATTAAATACTCATTTTAGCATCATTCGTGGTTCCCTAGATAATCATTTCTTCTAGTACATATTCCCCAAATCATAGCCTTATCTTTCTTTCTTGTCTCAACTTTGTTTTGTCTTTGGGTTTACTATGTTGTTTTACCTCAAACCAAAATCTATTGCTGTCATTCTTACCTTTCAGGATTGTGACGAACCAAATCCCTTAAAAGCTCAAGGTTTTAGGTGTAGACACTTGATTGGTTTTATTATCTCTTAGCACACCCTCATGCAAAAGCCTTTGGGCTTGAAGCAAACAATGCAGTTGCTCAGTTTTACCATGTGCTAATTCAACTTTTACTCAGAAGAATTCGGGGGCAGAAAGGATTAAACTAGTTTTCACTCAGTGAATGAGATTCTCATGAACTAACTTCCAAAAGAAAAGCTCTTAGGTTTAAGTATATAAATAGTTTTATTACATCTTATTACCGGGACTGACTATATCTGTACCGCTCTTTTTTCACTTTTAAAATGCTATAAATGTATTATTTTACAGGGCTGAGAGTTATTCAAAGAAGATGGAAAATACAATTAACAGAATAAAATCAGTCCCTGTGGACTGCAACAATGTGGACAAGAAATTGAGACAAATATTTGATTTAACCGAGGATGAAGCCAACTTCCACATGAAACAGAGTGCATTCTTGTATAAACTTAATGTGCAGACGATGCCGAAGAGTCTTCACTGCCTGTCACTGAAACTAACGGTAGAATATTTCAAATCCCCTCAATACGAAGAAAAGGCTAATGAAGAAAAGTTTACTGATCCTTCCTTGCAGCATTATGCTATTTTCTCTAATAATGTGCTTGCAGCTTCAGTAGTTATCAACTCCACTGTATTTCATGCAAAAGTACGTTATACTTCTAGTCTGTATTTGATAAAGGTTGAATATTAGAGACTATAGTAATAATTTTACTTGTGGCTGCACATTGTTTCAGGAAAGTTCGAATCAGGTTTTTCATGTATTGACTGATAGAGAAAATTATTATGCAATGAAGCTCTGGTTCTTGAGGAACCAGTATAAGGAAGCTGCTGTTCAAGTGCTGAATGTTGAGCTGGACAGCCAAATGGAAAGTCCAGTGCATCTATCCTTGCCTGAGGAGTTCCGTGTTTCATTCCGTGGTTATGATAATCCGTCCATGAACCAGATTAGAACGGAATACCTTTCAATTTTTTCTGATTCACACTATTTGCTTCCTGATTTATTCAGCAATTTGAAGAAAGTTGTGGTTCTGGATGATGATGTTGTTATCCAACAAGACTTGTCTGCCTTGTGGAACATAGACTTGGGAGATAAAGTTAACGGTGCAGTGCAGTTCTGCTCAGTAAAGCTGGGTCAACTGAAAAGTTTTCTGGGCGAGAAGGGTTTCAGCCACAATTCCTGTACGTGGATGTCAGGGTTGAACATAATTGACCTGGGGAGGTGGAGAGAACTCGGTATTACGCAAACTTACAAAAAGTTGATAAAAGAGGTAAGTAAATAAGTTCTCTACAATTGCTATACATCTTTTCAGAAACACTCGTTGGAAATAACACTATTGAGAACTCTTGTTGAATATAGTAGGCAATAGGAGTGTCAAATTTGGGGCCAAGCTTCATGGATTCGCCCAAATAAACCAATAAAATGTGTCGTTTGGCCTAACTCAAACTTTTTTTGGCCTGACTTATTGCAGCTAGCCCAAATTCGAACATACCCCGCCCACACTATTGATCACTTGGGCCTATTAAGTTCTGATTAGTCTCTAACATAGGAGAGCCTTTTGATGGTTTATGATTAAGGAAAAAAGTTAGATGAAGTTAATTTTAAGAAAGCTTATGTGGTGCACATATTCTAATCTTCTATTTCTTTGTGTAGTTGAGCATGCAAGAAGGATCTGTTGAAGGTATTGCATGGCGTGCAAGCTTGCTCGCCTTTGAGAATAAAATATATCCACTGAATGAGTGGGTTGTGTCTGGACTGGGTCATGATTATACCATTGAGTCTCAGTCCATTAACACAGCTCCGGTGCTACACTATAATGGGAAAATGAAACCTTGGCTTGATCTGGGAATTCCACAGTATAAAAGCTATTGGAAGAAGTTTTTGAACAAAGAGGATCAGCTTTTAAGTGAATGCAATGTAAATTCATAATAAGTTATGGTTCCTATGTAAGCTTGCACGTTTTGGAAGTTGTAGGGTTGAGCTCTTAAGAAACAAGAGGATGCCTGTGCTTTTGGGTGCTCAATTTTGTGATCTAGTTTTCAAAGGGGTTATGTGGAAAAGAAGCAATGGTGGTGATGAGCTTGACACACCAATTATAAAATTAATCAGTCAATAAGGAACCTGGAAACTTCCCTGCATTTCTGGCAAAAGGATCAAGAAGTCTGAGTAGCCTCACTGTTTTCGAGATAGCTAATTGGTGTTGAGGATTTCCCCCACCGTGCTGGTGGGCACTATGAAGATTTATACATGAGCAAGGCAGTGGTCCATGAAAAATAACTCAAAATATAAAGACAGTACAATTGTTTGTTTCAAAATTTTATTATTCTACATGATGTAAATTATTCGTAGCTGTGAAACAGGTAGAGCTATTCGTTCTAGTTCTTTGCTTGATAATTTTGCCCCAAGTTTTTTCTATTTGATGACAAGAATGTTGTCCAACAGCTCTATGAAAGAAAAAGTAACAATTTTGTCCTCTAGCAGTACTTTAAACAGTAACTACTCTTCTTTGCAATTCATTATTGTTTACTGCATCAGTGAAACATGCTTGTCGTGGGCTATAGTATCCAAGGTCGGGAAGTGTGGTACAATGCTCTGAATATACGCTGGGACAATGAGATTGATTGAGATTGTCTATAGATTCCGCCAAAACTATAGACAACCTCCGTAAAATGTGCTTGGTTAGAGCATTTTTTTTTATGACTTTCTTACCGACTAAATTTTATAAATATGGGTTTTCTAAAGTTAAAAGGAGTGGTTTACATGAGAATTTTTTTTAATTGTTAAAATCCCATTTGTGAAATTTACATTGAAAGAATGTTTTTTTTTAATAAAGAATTATTTCAAGAAAATTCCAATGGAGATACTCTTATTTAGCCAAAAGAGTTTAATCTGATGCAAATTTTTCAAAAGTGTTACTGATAAAAGCACCTGGTGCAGTTCGTTTTGAAGTGTAGAAGACATTATCCTAGGCAAATTACTAGAGCAGTCTCTCGGACTGATCATAATGGGTTGAAACTTAGGAAGAGCGCAAGGCAGGTTGGCGGGTCAAGTCAAACCAACTTCTATTTAGAAGTTAATGCGGTTTGCCATATTTTCACAGAGCATTGTTAGAGGGAAGAACGGTTGGATGCCGCTGAAGGGATAATAATAATAAGGTTAGCTATGGATTCGAGATTAGTGTATCCATTAATTTAAATTATTTTAGATTTCTAACTTTTTACCACTTTCTTGAACACTAAAAAATAGTACACCTCGAAAACAGTTTTACGCAGGAAGCCCCAATGTTTATTAATTAATTGTTATCGGGCTCGAACTTCAAATTAAATGGAGTCTTTCTGTTTTTACTTCGGCTTACCCTCTTCGTAATTGAAGAAAATCGATAAATAAATAATTGAGCTGAATTCACATCATACTAGGAAAAAACAACTCGATGGAATTGAACTTCACCTCATTCGCTTTCAATTGTATGAAGTAATATTTCAGAAACCCGAGTGGATTAACAACACATCATACCTTTGATAAAATTTACACGAATGCGATGACTTTCAAAGTATATACTTGTTTTTAATTTTCAAACTACCGTAATGTTATCCAGAGCAATTAAAGTAATTTTTTATTAGTAAAATTTAATGCATGACTTATATTACTTTGAAGATTGCAATGTTTTCCTTTGAAATAATGGAAGTACCAAGTTACTTTAGAATGTGCAGCTTTTGATTTTCCTTTTCCTGAAACAAAAGATTGTGCTATAAATAAGAGAAAAGAACACAAGGTGTTTACAAAAAGACCGTTGAATGTTCCTAACAGAAGTAATGAACGTGGATTCCAACAGTGAACTTGTCTTTTACGGTATGGATCTCTTTTAACAGGGCTCCTTGAAAAAAGAAAAAAAGAAAGAATCCAAATCTAGAATATGCTTTCCCTTCGTGCTATATCACGCAGCCGAGAAGGCAATCAAGTCACTGCTACAAACCAAACTAAACAACCTACAATGGTCAGAGATCAATTTGAGGTAACAAAAGTTTACATTAGTGGTAAACTTAAACTGCAGGTAATACCTGAAACCGACTCTAACCATATAGTGAGAAAACCAGCAACTAACAACCGACTCACTAATTGAGGGTAACCATTAAAATCAGAATATAATAATAGTAACATACTTATAAGTTCCCTTAATAAAATACTATTAGAAAAACTCTCAAGTGCTCCCCGAGCAAGAGAACTTTCTTGCTTTATGTCAATAGTGTGGGGTACCCCTTCAACCATTTGGTCATCATCAACTCTTTCCTATTTTAACTATACCTTTTTTTTTATGTTAATGCAGAAGTGGTACACAGTAGGCAAGAAAAATCACATGCTTTGGGATCACCTAACAATCTCTCGCTAAATTAACAAGTGATGATGGATGGTACATAGGATCAGAATATGAGGTGATAACATCAGAAAAAGCCTAGTTGTGATGAGTAATGGGTGTGCCACTATGGAAGGGAGGTCTCCAAGCAGAAGCAGTGAGCAAGCAAAGGTCCTTCCAACCAAGTTTAAGGATGCCATTGTCCTCCACCAGAGTATAGCCCTCTGATGGGAACATACCAAGGAGTAGACTAGCTTGTGTTGCAGCATTACCAGCTAGAGATATACCTCTAAATCCACACTGCTGAAACTTCTCCCTCCAGTTGTGAAACTTTGGCTCCCCGGTTCTCGATGGCCCCCCTACAGCTAGCACATTGCGAATCTCCCTAGACAATAGCTGCTGCTCCACCACATGCCTCTCCTCACTCTCCTCCCCATAGCTAGACCCCAGAGAGTCAAACAACGCCGAGTAGTAGTGTATGGCTTCCACAAACCTCCCCAAGAATGAACCAGTGTTGCTTAGGTCTTGCTCTACCACAGTCACCACTTTAGGTGCCAGCCTGCATAACACAAGTCCATGCAAGAAATGGAGCATCGGAAATTAGAATAATAGTCCACGCAACTTCTGTAAAGTATATATCTTTACACACCCATTCAATTCCTACTTTCTATATCCAGTAACTCTTGCAATAACGACTTAAAAGTTGTAACTTTTTGTTGATCCTTCCACTAACTAGCCTTCAAACTCCAGAAATTATACAGTGACAATGAAAGTAATAATAAATACACTAGACCCATCACCTTTCTTTCAAACTTGTATATTATATACCCTCTACAGTTCTCTTCTTATTTTTTTGTTTCTCCCCCCATTAAGATATGTGCAGAGGGTAATTCAAAACTAGACATAATCATTGTTCCCGATCTTCCTTAGAAAAGAAAAGCGCAGAGACATAAAGTGAGTACTAGAGCCTATAAAGGTGAAAAAGGGATTTTGGGGACTTCTTTTGTGAAAAGTACTATGACTATTTCCCTATGTACTAACCCCACTCAGCTTATATCAACTCGCTCTGGATCATGCAAATTACGCAAGGAGTAATATAAACCCATGCAATGCATAGAATGAGTGAATGGACTAAAACCCTTCACCTACCTCTGCAAGAGCCACAAGGTGTTGGTGTCTGAGCCGGTGACATCATAGAGGGAATGTTGCAACCAGTGAACTGCAACGGCTTCGGTTTTGCTAACATTGAGCCTCTCCGGGTCAAGGTTCCCAACTTTCTCGGCCACTGGGAAGAACTCAAAGGGTAGGCCAAGTTTGTTTGCGAAATCAGATAAACGTTTACCCGTGGCTTCAAGTGCTTCCATGGAAGTGCCAAGCCCCGTGAGCCTCACATAAGGGGCTCCACCGGGTCTTGAAGCTAGAATGTAGAACAAACCAGGCCACTGCAACCCTTGCATTATGTCCAGATCTATGATGTGCACCCTTTCTTCCCTTTCAAAAGCTTCTTGGATAGCTTGGTTTGCTGTGAAATGTGAGAACTTCACGAAGGGACTGATACCGTTGAACACTTGGAAAGCCGATGCCACCTTGTGACTTTGATGGGTGTGTGGCAAAGTGGCGTATATCCCCAAACACGAACTCACCAACCTTGCTGATATGGCTTCCGAGAAATAAGCGGCCACACGCTGCGCTGATGTGCCAAACGGTGTTGACAATTGGGAAATCTCTAGCAACATCTTGTTGGCGTCTTCTAGATTCTCAGCAGAAACAGCTTCAGCACACTGAAGCAGCAAAGTGAGGAGATGCAGACCCTCCTCGTCCTTCTTCTTCTGTTCCCGCAACTCTTCTTTCTTCTTTCTCGTGAGTGCCACCTCAGCACTGCTGGTTGCTGCTAGATCTTCCTCTTGAGGGTGAGGCTGCTTCTCTTGTGGGGGCGAATAATGGGGTGGCGGCGGCGGTGAAGGCAAAGTAACCAAAGAAACTGAAGGGTTACTGTTGGTGTTGTTGTTGCCGTTGTTATCATGGTGGTGAGTGATTGGAGGCACACCCCAATTGGACAACATGTGCTGATTCACCACCACAGCTCCACCTGATGCATCTGTGAAGTGCAAATTAGGAACAATGCCATCCACACGATTATTCACGAGCTTCACTGAGGACACAGAAGGAGGAAGAGGCACCCCTTCTGTGCCTCTTTTGTTTTGTGGGGTAGACTCAGTGAGAAGACGCAACCTGTATTCAAGAATCGTTGCAAGGTTGGGGTTGCAAGGGTATATAATCTCTCTCACGTTGCTGATTAGTTGGGGAATCGAAACACTGTTTGAGCTGTGAATGAGATCCTTCAATATACCATCGATCCAACCACTTGTGGCGGCTGAAGTGTCGTCCATGGAAGGAGAAGAAGAAGAAGAAGCAACCACGTCGACAATATTTCCACCACTGCTTCTTACGTTGGTGGTGTTGTCTCGGTTCCTTTGGCTTTGAGATGGAAAAAGTGGTAACCCTGAGAATCCACACACTGCAGGCACGGGGTTTTGCTGGTCCTGGCTTTGACTTTCAACAAGTCCTTGGAAATGATGGTGCTGGTGAGCAGTGTAGTTTGGAGCAACACCAGAGGAATTGATGGTGGTGGAAGAAGGTAGCAACATAGTGGAGTAGTTGGTTGTGACGGTCACAGTGGGGTAATTTGGAATGGCAACGTTATCTCTTGACGAAATACTACCACTATTACTATTATGGTTACTATTATTAAAATGATAGTTATTACTATTATTATTATTATTATTATTGCTATTACTACAAGTACCTGCGGCTAACGTAGCTGTGGTGGTGGACCCTTTTTCCAAGGATGACATGTTCATGTTCGTGTTGGTGGTGCTTCTACGGGGAAACCTAGGATAATCAGTTGTGGAGGAAGAGTTGTGCGGTGGAGTGACATGAACGTTAACTTGGTCCATCTCAGAAGCCATTCTTTTCCTCAGCATTTTCCTCTCACAATGAGGCTGTGGCATGAGGCCATGTAGGTTGTTGTGTTGGTCCTCGTTGTTGCTGATGTTGCCGCCAGAGTTAGATGCACTTGTGAGAGGACTAGTGGCACTTCCACTCCCGTTGTTGACATTGCCATCTTCGGTAATGTTAGTGCCACCACTGAACAAAGCACAAGCAGCCATTTGGGGGTGTAGAAAGCGAGCTATAGGAGCAAAAAAGGCGATGATTTGGGTTGTGTTCAGATCATGGAAAGAAAGGAGGAGAAGGGGAAAAAACTGAGGTTGTTGTGGAGTGTGTACGTGTGCGTTTGCTGTTTTTGCCAGTCAAATAATTCTCTGGGGGGGCATGGCTTAAAACAAGTTCATGTGTGTGAATTTTTTGCAAGAGGGGTTATGGCATGGCCAAAGTTACAAGGAGATAACGTTGTGTAGATTGGGACAGTGGGTATAGGATTCCCATTTTCCCACCTCTCTCCAACACGATTCTCTATGCCTTTTGGCTTTTGGATGGTTGCAAAAGAGGGTTTTGGGAGGGATAACACTAGCCACGGCGGTTAGTGGTTCGTCTTTGTGTGCTTTGATTTTATTTATATGTTGCTAAGCATATATAGTTTTGTTTGAGATGAACATGAACATGAACGTGTTGGAGGCATAGCATAGCATAGCATATGATATGTTAAAGAATAGGTAGCTAGAGAAATAAAGAAGAAAGAAGAAGAAGATGGAAGCGTGGTAGGTATTAAAGCAAGCTGAGATATTTTTTAAATAAATGAATACCCTTTATCCTTTACTTTGTACCCATTGATGAATTTTTGTTGAAGTTTGAAACTTTGAATAGTAAAAATTTGTGGGGTGGAAGATGAATGATTGAAGGTGTTGGGGATTAAAAAAAGGATATAGAAAGTGTCGCGAGGAACGAGGAGCAGAGGGAAGAGCTGTCAAACCTCAGTTCCCAAAAATCTGAATCGTAGCGTTTGACATTTTGCTTTCAACTGCGGCATCACCAACCAGCTTTTTCCTCTTGACTTCATCCCAATTTTCCCTTTTTTTTTTCTGCCATTAACAAATTTGTCAAACCAACCACTGCAACGGACACATTACTCAAAAGCTGGCACCTAAATCAATGACCTAAAAGGAACCTCAGAATAGCGCCACTTCTTCATCCTACTTTTTCAATTTTTTCTCCTTTGTTTCCATCACAAAAGGAAAAATCTTCAAAATTATAAAAAATATCAAAACAAATACTTCGAGCTCGTTTATTAAGTTTAGTAAGAAGTAGTGTGTGAATTTGCTCTCTCGCAAATCATTAAAAAATGATTTAGATAATCCAACTTAAATTCAAAGACAATCGTGTTACTAATAATTTGATTCTCTTCGTTTTTTATATTAATATCATTTGTATACTATTGCCTCGTGTTTTGTTACTTTGATGGAGAAAAATATTTTGAGAGAAAATTATGATCACCTTGTTAGGTTTCTTTTCAAATCATACTCTTACTCTTCAAATTTTTAATTTTTTTACTTGTTTGATTAAGTAATACAACTCTCTTTGTAAAGTTTAATCATCACACTCTTTGGAAAATACTTCTTCTTTATATTATAATAGATAGATTTTTAACTTTCAAAGTTATTTGAAATTAACTTATATTTTTATGCCTTAATAACTTTTTCTCTGTCAAAATAAAGTGTTTATTAAAAGACTATTACTTTATTTTAACAAGTGACTATTTATTATTATTTTTAATTTGTATAAGATTAGTAAGTTATTATGTTAACGAAGTTCTTCGTGGGGATTTTTAACAAAATTTCACCTCAGTTCTTTTCGTGAGGTAATTTATTTTGTGTGTTGCAGTTTTCCTGATTCTTTTTATGTATATCCATTGTTATAAAAAATAACTCGTCCACTTTTTTGACATTTTAACTTCTAACTATTATACCCTAACTATTATTTGACTTTTAATTTCAGATGCATTTTATAAAATAAGTCATTTTCCACTACATATACCATAAATATTGTTGGTTATATAAGTTTAAAACTGAAAATAAAAACTTAGTCTTTCGAATGTAGGTTTCGATTTAACCTCCTAATCTTTCAATGTTTCATTTAATGTCATGTTTGTCTTTTTATCACAATAGTGTTAAAATATTAGAATTTAGGTTTTCTCATTTCTGACTAAGACTTGAATTTTTTTTTTCCTTGTGAAATGTTCTTTTGGAATAATTTATAAACAATTTTCAAGTGTTTGTGAAAAGTTAAAACTTAGAAAGAAATCAAAGTTAAAAGTGCATAAATCTTATTTTTTGTTTTATTTTTCATTGTAAATATTGTAAAATTACATATAGTCTCAGATTAAACATTCAAATAGTTTATATAATAATATTTTTTAACACTTTTAAAGTGGATAGTAAACTAGATTTTGCATTTTATTTTTTTGACTTATAAAGATTTGAGATTAAGATTTAACTAGATCTTTACTCTCCAAGTTAATGTTGTTATCCTTTTATTCCTTAATTTTATTTTTCATAACTTATATAAAAACTTGTAACTATGTAGGTCAAGTATTCGCCTTCTATAAATAGATATCCCTCCTCAATTTACCTTAAATATCTCTCTTCTCCTTTTTTACATTTATTTATTCTAAGTTCTGATCCTTAATATTAGTAAAAAAAAATCTTCATAAGCCACTACAATACCTTTAATTATACCATGCATCTCTCACTTCTTGACGGGAGTATCTATGATACTTTTAAAAATAATGATAAGAGGAATTTTCCTTTAATTATATAACATGCACGTAAATTTGAGATCTACATCATGTTGCTTTGTCAAATTTAGTAGTCATCAAATTAATTTTTGAAAACATAAACGAACATTACGCATTTGCATTAGTTTGAAAGTGCTTTTTTAGAAACCGTGATTCCTATCCTAACGAAAGAAACAAGAATTAAGCAGTTCTGACAAATTGTTTTTAAAATATAAAGAATGATTGGTAGTAGAAGTAGAATGTATAGAACAAAACATTTCGCACTATCAAATCAAAGGTTTTGGTGCCATATATATCAAATATTAAACTCTCTACCTTTCCCTTTCTTTCACTTTCATCTTAAACTCCAACAAAAACAAATTAAACTATTACTAAAAACCCTTTGTTTCACGCCACTCCCTATAAGGAAATATGCAACCAATGCTCCCTTTGGAAATCTACATCACAATATACACATTTTATATTATAACCACAGGGAATGTTCACATTGCTTTTAATAGGTGAGAATAAATAAAGTTCCCTTCTCAAGTTTTTGTGAATTTGTTTTGAATTTGTTATTAGAAACGGAGGAAAAGTTCATTGATCTAAGAAATTTAGGTGAAAAAATAATGATTAAGTATTAAATTAGTATTTCATTTCCCTTAATATTATACGATTATATATATATATATATATATATATATATATATATATATATATATATATATATATACATACACACATATATATATAAAATATATATAAAATTAATAAAATATAAAAAAAAAAAAATTTTTTAATT
>Ga0099825_1002917_pt1 | contig 22816 bp, 15 predicted proteins | sample SiratroredBW_FD_76838 | JGI IMG/M metagenome (GOLD analysis project Ga0099825, IMG submission 76838) | Root nodule microbial communities of legume samples collected from California, USA - Siratro red BW | ecosystem: Host-associated > Plants > Roots > Nodule | place: USA: California | collected... | reverse complement strand
GAATATATAAATACAAAATAAATATATAAATGGGATAATGAGGTTACCCTATGACCTATTTACACAAAAAGCACCTGGCATAAAAAAAAAAACCTTTAACCCAGAAAAAAAAAATAAAAAAAAAAAAAAAAAAAAAAAAAGAATTAAAAAATTTTTTAAAAAAAAAAAAAAAAAAAAAAAAAAAGTCTCTAAAAGAGTTATATGTATTGGATGGTAAAACAAAGATTTTGTTTTATTTTTACTTTAAGTGAATTATTAATAATTTGATATTCATGAAAATATGCTCCCATGTTCTAAATATGGTTTTTTTGTTTAGCAAATGTGTAATGTGTTATTAATTAGATTATTAGTAAAAAAAAATCTTAAATTCTTAAATTTACAAAATCAATTTAGATTTGATTTAATCTATTTTACATAAAATTCAATTGAATTAAGTGGAAAAAACTATAAAATTTATAATTAGTTTGTTAGCTACAGCTTAATGACTAAAAATCCTAACTCTAAAATCCACAATAATATTACTATTATGGAAAATAATTTTTTGTATATAAGATGAATCTAATTAGGATTTAGGATTTAAAAAAAGTCGCACTATATTTAAGGTTTTTTAATAAATTATCTATGCTAAAAAGAAATATTATATGACCAATATACCTCTGTGAGAAAAGAGAACTTGTTATTTAAATGAAAAGTAAGAGTAAACATTAAACCAAATTTTTAAGAAAACAAGAAAATAATAAAATATAAACAATAATGAAGTGAAGCAAACATATTAAAAAAAATTCTCTTTTTTCATTTATTTTATTATCATTCTTTCTTCGTTTCTCTGTTTCGCGCTTCCTTCAGATTTGTTTTTCCCTAGATCCCTCTCTGGATCACAGGTATTTATTTGCTCCTTCGTTCATTCACATTTCTTTTAAGTTAAACAACGAAGTAGTGTTACATATAATTTTTTTAAGAGTATTGTAATCTTTTGCTTTCATGTTTTAGAATATGTGTAAACACAAAATTAAAAACATAATTAATTTTTTTTTAAATTTTTTAAGAGCATACTATTATTTTATATTTTATTTAAAAATATATATAGTATGGGCCGGGCTTTGTATGACCCGCACACAAGTGGTTCAGACAACATAAATTGACTGACTTTGCCCTAGTTTGGACAAAACCTTGAAACACTTCACTGTTCCGTGCTCTCACCAAATTAATTCCTTTCTGAAATCCCTAGTTGTCCTATTTTCAAGATGGAACAAGGGTCTGTTTCTTCTCTCTTGTTCTCTTCAATTCTGGTTTATTATCACCTTACTTAGGATTGTGTTAATTTAGCTTAAATTCACTTTGGGACGGATTCTATGTGTGTGAATTATGTGTTCAAGTTGTATGTGTGTGAATCCTACCAAACAAGTATATCATTCGAGTGCTTAATTTTGATTCAAGTTTAATAGAAGATTGATTTACGTGTGGTCTCTATTGTTTTGACCTAAAGAAGATAGGGATATAATAAATTTTTTGGTGGTTTGATTCATTGATATAGAACATTTGATGCATTTAGATATTAGCATTTATGGTTGTTAACATGCTAGGTATGTAAAAAAGTGAAAGTGTTTGCGTTCTGTGTATGAAGCTACAGACAAAACCAACTCCCTCAAAGTAGACCTACTATGGATGATGCCCTACATTTTCTGAAGAGAGCCAAAGCTGAGTTTTCGAACCAAACGGACAAGTATCACATGCTGATTCAGATCCTGAAAGATTACAAGGATGAAAGGTAGATTCTCTCCCTCATTATGTAAGGATTTTGAAAAATGAAGTGTTCTCTGATATCTCTTTTGGTTCTTCCCAGGATTACCATTGATGTTGTTGCTGCGAGGATGAAAGTGTTGTTGAAAGGGCACTACCCTTTGATTTTGAGGTTCAACAGTTTCTTGCCAAAGGAGCATGAGATCAAACTTGGTCGTGAACCTTCTCCAGAAATAGTCCGTTTAGTTGAAAACATAAGGGTGAATAACGTGCTTAATTATCATATGTGGTTGCTTTTTATTTACTGATATTATTGATTATTCCTAGCTGTAATGTTGATATAGGTTTATTGCTTTCTATAGGAACGATTCAAAAACGATGACCATATTTACAAATCCTTCTTCGTGAGTATGAAAACCTACAAAGAAGATACGCGAAAGACAACTTGTGATCTTCATGGTGAGGTAAATAATGTGATGGCTTTTTAAGGAGCACCCTTTTGTATATGATTTGTTTTTTGTTCTCTTGAAGAGATATTTCCGTTGAATCTCTTGAATGTTCACTCTCTTTTCTCTAGGTTGCTATCCTTTTTAAGGACCACCAAGATTTGCTGAAGGAGTTCACCAGATTATTTCCTAATTATGACGCAATTGGCTGTGTTCACCACAAAAAGTTAAGACTGTGCATTCCCAAGTGGAACCAAGCATGTTTAGGTTGTTTTGTTGCACTGTTGGTTTTTACTATTATGTGGTCATTGGTATTTGTTTACTTTCTCTCATGTCATGAAGAGATAACTGGGAAAACAAAGATATATTCGTTTTGCTTCCTAGGGTTGGTTGTCATCTCCTTGATCGCTAATATCTTCCACAAACCCTATAATATTGTTTGCATCAGAGAGTATTTAACTAAAAGGGTGAGACAGGGAATACTTCCAAAGATTCTTACCATTGTTGATGGATGGTTCATTCAGAAGGAAAATTTCAGATGTGCTCTTTTCAACAGATTTGCCAAAGCAAAAGTGGTATGTTTTTATTATCATTTTGTGACAATTTCTGTATGCTTTATTGCATGTCATGAATTTTTATTCTGTACCTGCTATATTTAAAGAACAAACAGTTGCATGCTAATGTGAAAATACAACAAAACCATGTAATTTATATGTTATTTGGGTGAAAATCTGCGTATAATAATGCTTAGAAATCTAACACTATTAAATGATGCCCTATGTATCATAGATTTACTTTCAAGCAAGTAAATTGTATCCCTTTCGATTATGTTATAGTTAAGAAAGTTTTCTTCATTCTTATTAATTGCAGCATATAAATGGGTTCCTTTAACTATTTTTCTTTTTAGTATCACTATTTTGTAATAGCTATTTCTCTTTATGATTTTATTTTAACTTATATTATGCTATTTCATGCTACAGGTTATGCCTTTCATGGGAGAGAAAATGGGTGTGGTGGTTCAAACAATTGGTGCAGTGGTAATAGGTTTCAGTGTGGGTCTTATGTTTTCATGGAGAGTAGCCATTGCAATGATAGTTCTTCAACTTGTCATCATTGTTTGCTTCTACATAAGAGGTGTCCTCAAGATCATGCCAAGTAACACCATCAAGGTCCATGATGATTGAAAGCAGTGAGAACCATTACAAACATGTTTGAAATTTGAGAATAATTGTAGAAACCTTTTTTATTTTTTATGTGACTTTTTCATGGTAGTATCCTATGTTTAGTTTATGCTTACTAAATCATGAATCTCATTTACTTTTAAAATCTTAATGCATGTATTTCTGCAATGGTGGTAATTCTATTAAGTTTATATATGTTTGTCCATTATTTTTTTTTTTCGTTTTATCTTTTAAAAAAAATACCAGATCGTAAAGTCTTATTATTTATTTGAGTGTTCATGACAATATGCATGTTCAAACTATAATAAATCCTTATTTATTTTAGTTAAAATCATTTTCAATGTGTTTATATGTTTATTTTTGTTAAAAATTATTTATTTGAAGAGAAAACTACTGATAATTCGTAATCTATCAAAAGATTCATTTTATATATACACGGATAAATCATCTTTTGCTTGAACAATGTAAATAATAAAAAAAAACATTAAAAAAATAGTGAAACCCTGACCCAGGTAGGAAAGCAAATATCATTTTCTTTCTTTATTTTTTTTTTGACAGAAACTTTGTTTTTTCTAGAGACCACAAATATATTTTATCTAAAAGTAATTAATTTCTAGAGACCACAAATATATTTTATTTTAGTATTTTAAATTGGGGTTATTCTATTACTTTATATTAAAAAAAAGGAGGGAGAAGAACTAGGTTTAAAGAATCTACAATAAAAAACATTATTCTTTCTTCTTCTTTTTTTCTTTTAGTCTCATCAATTATTAAAACTGTTAACTTCAAAAGTAAAAATGAATATGTGAAGCGAAGTGACTTTTAACTTTTTAGGTAGGTAAAGGAATATGTTAGACTTTGGTACTTACATAAAAGCTTGACTTCACATAGAAGTCTATTTTGGACTTATTTTGTGAGGATTTAACTGTAAAATATATCTTATAATTATTGAATTTAACTTGTTTGTTTTAATATATATATATATATATATATTAATTATACATAATACATTCACATACCTCACATATTCTCCAAACCATATAAGTTACATTATAAAAATTCATAATACAAACTACAGTTACATTATAATGTTTAATATGAGATAATAACATAAGTTGGTCTATTCCATATATACTGAGATGATTGAACATAAAACTTGTGAGTTATTTTATCTGGTCTGTCCAAAAAATTTCTGAGTCCATGGATTTGTGAGCTGGCTCAAAACATGTGCAGAAAAAAAAATTAAAATTGCTTTAACATGGTCATTAATAATTTTTTTATCTCAAATTTGAATCTCTCCAAACGAACAAATATTTATTGGAAATTATGTTAAGTAATTGAAAAAAACATAAAAGTTAATTTTTTTTATTTACTAAAAGAGTATTGTGAAAAAAATACATTGATATAGTATTTATGAAAGAATTAATATGAATTAATACAGCATTTATGAAATAATGAATAAAATTATTCATACACAAATATACAAATAATTTTACATAATAATAAAGGATTAAAAATATTTATATAAATGAACTAGAACATTTGTCTCGTTTATATTGCGAATTTAAGATGGACAAATGCCTGCCATTTGGTTAAAATTGTTCAACTTATCCTCTCTTTTTTTAAAATTAACAAGTCCGACTTACATTGTTCAAACTACATTGTCATCCATAATTTAATCTAGCACATATCTTAAATTATTTAATATAATAAATTTTATATTGTATATGAATATATTGATAAGATTTATAAATAAGACATAAATTTATCTTTTAATATATATATATATATGGTTTTTTCATAAATCAACATGCTTGATATTTTTTAAATAATAAATAAATGTTAGATTTTCAATACAATATAATAATAAATATTTATATGTGCGTGTACTGTTTTCTAAAAATGTGGTTTATATTGTTTTGAATCAAAGGGTAATTTTGACAATAAAATATTAAAAAGCTGTATTTAGTAATTCAGGGAGATGTAAATATCAATTCCCTTATTTGAATTCTATTAAGAATGTAGGTTGTTGAATGGGCCTCCAAATATAAACTCAAGGATCTGCAGCACTGCAAAATGAAGCGGGATTCTTTTCACACCTCTATGTTTTTTCCTGCACCTCTATGGGGGTGTGTAATCAAGGCCCAGAAAGAGATTCGGAAGGCTTTTGGTTTGGGGAAATAATTTTTCTAAGAGTTGTATAGAAAAAAAACAAATAATTTCATAAATTTTGTATAAATATTGATAAATAAGAAGAGAAAAAAATATTTTTAATTAAAAATGAACATAAAAACTGGAAATGTTAAACAATCAATAATCAAAAGTAAAGATGCTGTTAAAAAACGGCTATCTATTTGTTTACAGGAGTCTTGTCTTGCATATATAGTTTAATAAAAAATAGCGAATGAGTAAGGTTTTTCTCATGATTAGTTGAAAATTGAAAAAATAATTACTTGATAATTAAAAATATTAAATTATAACTTTTTAATGAAAATTTTATTTAAAATTGATAATAAATATAAAATAATAAAATTAGACATGTTAATACGATGCTTTTATATAATTTTTTCTCATAAAATATTTTTTGAAAGTATTTTTAATTATTCTTTTACTTTTAGTTATTGTATTTTTTACATTGTATATTTACTATTAATCTTATACCATGTCTATTAACATTTAAATAACGCAAAAGTAACATATTTTTAAATAACTATCAAACTTTTAGTATGTTAATTAATACAATACTTAAAACATCTGGAATATAATGCCAAAACTATATAATAGTGTCGTGATTAAATAATTTACAAGTTAAGGGGCTAATGCCATGGATAACCCTATTTCTAAAAGGTTCATCTTTCTTGTTATTTTTCATGCTATGAGGTTGGAATTTATAAATTTGTGTAATTGGATGGCTGCCACTTAAAAGGGTCATCTTTCTTGGAGTTGTTGGAGTCAAAGGTTGGAACTTCAATGTATCACAAACAATTTATCACCTTGATTGATAGGTAAAAGGTCAACTTTTCATTTCACTATTGTTATGTGTTTTTTTTAGGACATGAATAAAGGTAAAATCTCTTTCTTGGTTGCACTTTATTTGTAATAATACTAAAGAGTCAAGTGCTGTAAAAAATTGTAAACAAAGGAATAATTAAGAGACCTAATTTTGGATTATTTTTTCCTTAGCTTTTGTAAAAATACCAACAAAAAAAATTAAAAACATAAAGCTGTGTCTATAATTTCTTGCCCTAAATTTGCTAAGTCTAGATTCATCAAAAGAATGTGTAGATCTAACTTTGGAACAATTTGTGTTGTAAATGACCAAGTCAAAATCATGAATTCCCTACATTGTGTGCAATGGTCATGAAGTTAGTTGTTTTATTTATTTATTCTTTTAAAAATGGAACATGGTTTAAGAGAGGTTAAAAAGGATATTCCATTAGAATCTTAAAAAGTGAGGTTTACTTTGTTAGGCAGAACAAACTAGAATGTAGAATTTGGAGAAAATGTAATTGTTTCATTTTGGCAGATTTTAAGGAAAGAAAGTGTGCTTTTTCTTAATTAATAATAAAAATTCACTTTATTTTTAGTACTATTATTTATTTAATTCAAATAAATTTTATTTTATTACTAATAAAAATTCTATCAAATATCACAGTTTTTAAAATATGTGGTCAGTTATCACTTAATTAATAGTAAAATCATTAATAAACTACTATGAATAATTTTAGTTTTGAAATAATGCAATTTATAACTTATAAATCTAACAATGTCATTTTCAATAAATATAAATATCACATTATTATATTTAAAAAAAATAAAGGGACTTGATTAACTATTAAAAATGTTATTATTTTTTAATTATAGGATTTGATTGAATATTTTAATAATATAGGAAAATAAATAATGGGAAAAGCGGTAATATACATGCTTTTGTCTTAATGACAGGGATGATTATCAATTTTAAAATCATAATTTACATTTATTATACCAGAAAATTAGCCCAGTTTTGGAAGATATTTGTCATAATTTTATTTTGTGTTTTTGACACGAAACTGGTTATTTAAACTCTATTAATTGCATATCTTGTTGTGCTTTTGTTTTCAGTTAGATGAACTTTCACAATTTTTAATTATTTATTTGGTTATTCATTGGAGAAGATACAAAAACTTCAACTAAGGTTGAGACATACATGACTCATGACTTATAATTTTTATCTTTATTTACTTTATAATAACTAAGTTTGAACTTAAGGGTTAAAGAATTTGTACAATCATACTAATTCTAATAGGTTGAAAAAACATGAAAAATAAATCATATTTATAATATATATTTTATCTATTTTGATTTCTTTACCATCTTACAAATACTATTATTTATTTTATTTTTTCTATTATTTTACATTTTTTGTTTATTCATTTATTTATGTATAGGGTACAAGTGATAATTTGATTATGCATGACACATGTAATCGTCTTATATTATAAACTTTATTTCTTTTCCTAAATTGTGTTATTATTATTAAATTTATTTTTAATAACAAAAGCTTAAATGCTTTGTATTTTCTTATTTCATGCATTTTAATAGAATAGTTGAAAACATGCTCAAATATGTTTAGAACTTGCAATAAATTAGTTAGACACTGTTTCAACTAATATAGACACCAAATCACAATCTAACTATTTACATTAATTAGTTAAAAGTACTGTATCTATATACACACACATCAAATTACATAATCTTTATCTACTATCACGACAATAATTTTCAATGAAATCACGTTTTCTCAAAAATTATTATTATATTAAAAATTATTTTCACATATATTATGTAAATAAAGTTTATAAACATAAAACTGTTTAATATTTTATTTATAAAAGTCAAAATTAATATAGTGTACAATTTTAAGACATATTACAATGAAAAGTATTTAATTGTCTTTATATTGTTTTTATTCTATTTTGACATTTGTTTTAAAAATAAAATAAAATTATCCTATACAATTACAAAATAAGTCAATTAGTCCAATTGAACCTACAAATAATAAGAAAAAAACAGTTTAAAAATCAATGATTAGGTCAAGTATCAATAAAATCGATCCAAAATCAATATTTTATTTTTAAATAAGCCAAACTTAAATATATAATATGATTGAAATTGAAAGTGATTACAGATTTAAAATTTAAAGTCTAAAAAAAAAAGAGATTGGTGTAAAGCATGGCCCACATAGAGTAGAAGAAGCAAATTTCAAATGAAAAACGCAGATTATTTTATTTTATTTTGTAAAACCATTACGTGTGCTGTTTAAGTGTTGATCCAAAGGTTAACGCATGCTAATGAAAAATAATTAATTATTACATTATATTTGATTTACGTGCTTGAGAATTTTTGCAGCAAAATGAAACATATTCTAAAGTGTTTTTAGACGTAAAATCTGCACTTAAAATTATTCTGGATACATACTTTATTGAGTGTATAAGATATGTATTGTTAGTGTAACAAGATTACGTGATTAGTTAATTAAATATTATTTGTAGTATTGTTTTTAACATAACAATTAACCAACTTAAAGTGCAAGTAAAACTACCATCTTTATAGGAAAACCAATGATATATAAACTAACATAGAAAAGATAGTCTAAGATAGATTTCTATTGTTGTTCTTACATGTGTCCTTATCTACATAACACAGTTATAATAGACTATTACACAAATAATATATACAAGAATAATTTATTAAAATATTTCAACATAAAAAAATTATATAAAAATATTAAAATTAGTAATATTTAAGCAATTTAATTTTATTATACACAACATATAAAAAAATATATAAACTACGTACGAAGTTATATATATCAAAAATATGAAAAATTAATTTAATCCAAACTAAAACTTATACTAATAAACAAACCTAAAAATCTAAGAATAATGTATTAAGGTAGGTTTATTATAACTTTAAATTATATATTTATATATGTTATAATATAAATTTTCACTCAACTTCTCATCTTATGATATTTTAATTATATGATTCAACCTATCATTATAGAATCTTTGTTATAACATATATGTCATATATGTCAGTACTTAACCCACAACTGAAGCAATGATTCATGTATTATCTCAAATTTGTGATCTTAAATTTATATAAATTTTATTATTCTCAAACATCATTTTCATACAACATAATTCATTTATAAATCAATTAAACATAATATTATATTAAAGTTCAACAAACTTTTTTATTTGATTTTAATTGTATATTTAAATAACTAAAGTACAAAACATTATGTTATGTTTTAGCATATCATGTCAGATGTAGTTACAATGCACATGCATTATTTGATCAATTTTTATTTATACAAACACAAGTCAATATACTTTATTTGCCTTAAACACTTCTTAATTATGTTAACTCTTTTGATAAATGTTTTTTTTATACTTATATGAATTACAGGCTTATTCATTCTTTCAAAAAGATCTCGTAACACCTTGTCAACATCCTAAAATCCATAAAAGAATGTGTTCAAAGTTATTTTATGAAAATAACTTCTCTAGAAAAAGTAAAATGTAAATACTACAAAGTTAGTTAATTGTGTTACGTCATAAGCTTTGCTCAAAAGGTGAAGAAACCACCTACCAAGCCTATAAAGCTTTGTCATTCTCTAGACAAGTTGTCAAAGAAGCCTCAAGACATGCCTAAATCTATTATAAAGAAAAACCGCACAACAACTAGAAATAACGTGTAACGACTCTTTTTATTTCAAGCTATACATATATCAAAGATTGAAGAAAAATACAAATACAATAGACGACGACAAAAGTCTTCTTAAGTTTCCAAGCTTTATAATTTGAGAAAAAAATATTGTTATGTTTAATAACAAACTAGTAAAGAGCTCAAACATTATATACATAAAAAAAATATTATTCTCTTTAGTGAGCAATCTATAAACACAAATAATTATGATTTTAGTAATTATAATAAATAACTATTTAATAAAATATAAAATAATATCAAATATTATAATTAAAAAATTATTATAATAAAAATAATATTTTAAACCATATTTAATTTTATGTATTTATTAGATGTTAGACATATTGAAAGGTAAAAATTGAATAAACTACTTCCACTGGAGTGCAATGTGTTTTATGTATTGAGAAAATAATAATATCTAAAATAGTTTCTAAAGAAGTCTTATAAATCAACACATAGAATATTTATTATATATTATTATGTATTATTCGATATTTATTACATATTTGATAAAATGTGAATGGAATTCTAATGATGTGTTGGGTTCCTATAATGAAAAAAGAATGAACATAAATGCAATAAAAAGTTAGAAAAATAAAAAATAAAATGTAAAAGGATGAAAAAAATTTACTGTAGACTTTCTTTACATTTAAGCAAAGATTTAAGAAAAAAATGACTTTTTTTAAGCTTTTATATAATTAATTTTATTATTAATATTTATACTTATACAATAATAAAATAAATATAATTAATTATATAATATAATATAATAATAATAATACTTATTAATAATAACAATTTTAATAATATTACAAAATAATAATAAAACTAATAATAATAATAATCAACATAAATTTATAAAAACAATAGTAATGAAATATTAAGAAAAAATATATTAATACCAAATTTATAAAATAATAATAATAATAATAATAATAATAATAATAATAAGATACTTATAAACATAAAATATTAATGATATTAATATTAAAAATTAAAAATAATAATAAAATCATAAAAAATAACTATAATAATAAAAATAATATAATATAATATAATAATAATAATAAAATAATTGAAATTATAACAATAGAAATAAATTTATAAATAATAATATTATTATTAACAATAATAACTTAAATTTTATTTTAAAATAGTTGATAATCTTATAATTTTATCAATAAAAGATAATAATTTATTAATCATGCTAAACAAAAAAATAATTATAGTTAATTTTAAATTAATATTAACTACAATTTTATCAATTAAAAAATTATTTTATTTATCACACATATTAAATTCTTCACAAATTTTTATAAATAGTTCATTAAATTTCACCCCTTTTTCTTATTCCACACAATATAACTTTTTAGATACTTTATCTCAAATCAACTCCTTATTTTCATCTTCTAAATCAGACTAATCCTAAAAACAATTAGGAATTATACATTATATAAGATGAAATAATTATTTTTAATTAATTTTAAAAAAAATTTAAACTAAGTTATTAATAGATTAAAATAAAAATATCTCAGTCCAAAATTTAAAAACTTTAACCTATTCCTCTATCATTTTGTAAAACCTAAAAGCAAAACCCATGAAAGAGTAAAACCGAATAAGAAAAAACCATGGGCTCGGATCAAGCCACAGTATGGAACAAAAGAAACTCAAAACAATGAAGGAGCCTCCAACAATTGGAATAATAACAACATAAAACCCGAACACTTCCCTTGGTCGTCATATAAATCACCATTTCCTCCTTTCATATATTTTGTCTCCGGAAATGTTATGTTAATTTTTTGTTGTCTTCTGACTCATAAATTTTGAGTTTGAGTTTTTAGTTCACCCGAGTTCTCTTTCTCATTCTCTATGTGTGTTTTTGTCTCAATTCTTGTTATAACTTAGGCAATAGAGAAGCACAGACACACCGAACCGAACCTATTTGTTTGTTTTGTTTTGTCTGATCAAACTTGTTTACTGATTTTCTTTCTCTTTTTCCTCGGAGATCGACTCCACTTGTTTTCGGGTAACTTTCCGAGGTAAAAAAATCTGTGAAACTCGTAAGGTTCAATCTTTTTTCCTTTTCATGTTCTGGGTCCTCTTTGGTTTTGCTCAATTCAAATGGTTTTATTCCAAGAACCGTGCTTTATGTTATTGTTTTAATTGGATTGGTTTTGATTTTGCAGGGATGAAGAGGGCAAGGGATGATATGTACTCTGCCTCTGCCTCTCAATTCAAACGTCCCTTTTCTTCGTCGCGTGCTGATTCGTATGTTTCTTTCTCCTTTTTCCAATTCCTTGCCCTATTTTTGTCTGTGTGTCAATTTTGTGTTTATCCCTCTTGAATTGGTAGTTTGTTCGTGCTGCATGGAACTTGGGCTTGTTGTTAAGTTTGTGTTTTCACTTGTGCTGTTGAATTGTTGTAGAGTTTACTTAGGGTTGTGGTTAATTTAACCTGAATTGACTTTGGAATGGATTATCTTGTGGAATCATGAGTTACAAGAAATGGGGGTGGTAGTTAGGGTATCGCGGAAACAAATTGATTTGTTAAAGTTGTGGGCCTGAATCTTATCAGGCAAGTAATATGAGTAGTGTTGCAATTGTAAATTACCTCATTTTTAACTTAGAAGATGAATATATATGTGGGTTCTCTTGTTTCAACCTGAGGAATGAGATATCATAAACTTTGGATAATTTGAATGTTGAACATGTGGAATGTTTGATATCCTGTAGAGATTAGCATGTTATGATTGCTAATATTATGGGTATCTAAAAGTGAGTTTGTGTTCTGTGCATGAAGCTATGGACAAAACCAAGTCCCTGGGAGTGGAGGGGGAGGGGGAGGAGGCGGTGGAGGTAGCAATGGAGGTGGTGTTGGTGGAGGGGCGACTACTTCGCAGAAACTGACTACCAATGATGCCTTGTCCTATTTGAAGGAAGTCAAAGACATGTTTCAGGACCAAAGAGAGAAGTACGACATGTTCCTTGAGGTCATGAAAGATTTCAAAGCTCAAAGGTAGATTCTTGCCCTGATCTTTAGTCTTTGCACTATATGATGATTTTGAAATGCAGTGCATCAGGAAACTATTTATCTCAATCTTTATTTTCCAGGACTGATACTGCTGGTGTCATAGCAAGGGTGAAGGAATTGTTCAAAGGGCACAACAATTTGATCTTTGGATTTAACACATTCCTGCCCAAAGGTTATGAGATAACACTTGATGAGGATGAGGCTCCTCCAAAGAAAACAGTTGAATTTGAAGAAGCAATCAGTTTTGTGAACAAGATAAAGGTGAATGAGTTTTTCGGGTGGTTTTACAGATGTAGTTGATAATTGATTCCTAGCCGTAATCAATATGTTTTGTTTCTACAGAAGCGGTTCCAAAGTGATGAGCATGTTTACAAATCATTCTTGGACATTTTAAACATGTATCGCAAGGAGCACAAGGACATTGGTGAGGTTTATAGTGAGGTAATTGTCCTTTTTCGTGGCACTTTGTTGTTTTTTCCTTGTTCTCTTTCTCTAATATAATTTTTGGTTGAAATTTACACTCTTTTTTTCCTTAAACAATTTTCTAGGTTGCTACCCTCTTCAAGGACCATCGAGATTTGCTTGAGGAGTTCACTAGATTCTTACCAGATACTTCTGCTGCACCTTCCACACAGCATGCTCCATATAGTCGAAATTCATTGCAGCGCTTTAATGAGTGGAGTTCTACAGCCCCAATGATGCGTCAAATGCCACCGGACAAGGCAGTAAGATTGTTCCTATTCCACTTATATATGAATCTTGTAAACTACATTTTTTAATGATTGGCTTGTGAACTTCTTTCTACAGCAACGCTATCGCAGAGACAGACTTCCTTCCCATGATCATGATATGAGTGCTGAACGCCCTGAGATGGATGATGACAAAACAATGTTGAACATACACAAGGAGAGGAAGCGAGAAAGTAGGGATAGGAGAATGCGTGATCAGGATGAGAGAGAACAAGATCTTGATAACAGCAGGGATTTGAACCTGCAACGCTTTCCTGACAAAAAGAAATCTGTCAAGAAGGCTGAAGGTTTTGGAATGGCTTCTGACTTTCCTTCGTATGAAGACAAAGATACCTTAAAGAGTAAGCAATAATGTTATGCTTTGAGAAAATGTATGTGTTTCTTAGGTTTTAGATTCCTAATGTTAATTTAGCTTGCCAGTAAGATATCTGGTTTTGGATATGATGCATACTTTTATCTATTTACATAGTGTAATAATTGGCACAGTATTGGGGCAAACTGCCAGTTAAGAAAACCAAAGAGGATAGGAAACTATAATGACTTTTCTCTGGTGTCAAACATTTAACTGTAAATACAGAGTAAACCAGAGTAGTTAATTAAAACTAGTTGTATAAGCATAGCTACAAAAATTGGATCTTAGAGTTGACCAATATGTGCAGTGTTGTAATATAATATCTAGTGCTTGTTTGGAAAGCCTCAAGTCTGGAGAAATAACTTCTTATTTTTCAAAGGTTCTTGCAGGAAGGTGACGAAAAATAAGTGACTATTTCTTCGAATCAGGCTAAACCTAACGTGCACACAGTTTAAAAAATTCATAAGCATGTTAAATTTAGTCATCACCAATTGAGTGGAGTTCTTATAATTCCTTTCTTAAAATTTATATGTCCTGATGGTATCTTCCTTGACTACTAGTTTTTCTTCCCTTCAATTTTAAATAAATTTGGGGATGATGAATAGGACTGATGATCATATGACCTGTAGTTTCCTAACCTGGTGTTATTTGTTTGTTTGTTTTTTCTTCATGCCAGGCATGTATAGTCAAGCATTCAGTTTCTGTGAGAAAGTTAAGGAGAAGTTGAGCAGTTCTGATGATTACCAAACATTCTTGAAGTGCCTACATATTTTCAGCAATGGAATAATTAAAAGGAATGATTTGCAAAATTTGGTATGTGCTTGCTTCTAAGTCACATACTTAAAAGGTCATGCAAGAAGACATCTGTCTGGTTTTACTCGTATACTTCATTTTGGGTATTTTGCCGACATTGAATTATTTTAGTTATGTTACTTTCACTATTTATTTAGGAATTTCATAATGTTTCATTAATTGAAATATGAGGATTAGTTGGTGTTAGTTTTGCTGAGAATTCTGAAAGACAATTCAAAATATGCTTTTCAGTTCTCATGATAGACGTTCAATGCTTTGACTGATGGTATATGCTGTTTCAGACGATTAGTTGTTATTCATATTTTGACTGATGTATATGCTTCTTCTTCAGACGATGTTGGTATTTATTTTTTGCCATTATTGACATGAAGGATATAGCTGAAAAGAAAATGAAAGGGCTTTACTATGAAGGTTTTTGGTGACAGAAAAATGCAGGTTTCATGATAGACAGTTAGAGATGACAGAATACAAAATGATTGTATCAGAAACTGTTAGGACTATGGGAAAGGGGGGGTTCGTTGATATACATTTAGGATATTGATCAGTTAGTCAGAGGGTTAATGTGTTAAATAAACAGAAGGATGTAAGGGGAAAGGGGAATGGATATATGTAGATTGATCATTAGCTTTGTGTGAAAGGGAAACCATTGGTGGAGAGAGTGCTCTTGTTGTTCTCATCCTTTTCAAAATTTTTTTCCTTTCTCATTTCGATTTTTTGTTCCTGGGAAATTGGCCCGGTTTTCCGGATTTTGAGTTGCACAATAGAGGGTTTTCTGGATTTTGAGTTGCATGATAGAGGGTCGAGTGTGCACTTTGGAGAAATGGACCAGCGAACATGGGAAGATGCTTAAAGATTTGAAAACAAGCAGGTTTTCATAAAGGAGAGTTTGCTAGACATGACTGAGATCATAGAATTACTTCTTGAATCCAAGAAAGGGAAGGTGCTTTTAGATCGAGGGGAAAACTAGGTCAACAAAAACGAGAAGCTGAAAAGGATGTGCTTGTGTGGGAGGAAATCAATTTCTATGCCGCTCAGCATAGGACAAACAACACAATATTGAAGAGTCAAAACATCATTCTTGAGAAAAACGTGAAAGATGAGGAAAGGATAGAGACACATACCTCTCATATCAAGAAGATTGAGGAAGAAAAGGATCATTCTTGTTATCAATTGGTTGTTTTCAACCTTGAAGACAAGGTGGTTTTCTTTGGAGGGATGGTATTGTTAGGACTATGGGAAAGCGGGAGTTAGTTAATACAATTAGGATATTGATTAGCTAGTTAGGGGGTTAATGATTTAAATAAGCAGGAGGATATATATTCTTTTGTAGATTGAGCATTAACTCTTTGTGAAGGGAAACCATTTGGCAGAGAAGTGCTCTCTATATTGTTCCTTTTATGCTTTTTTTATTTCACATTTCAATTCTTGGTTCCTAATAGAAGCACAATATATTTTTAGTTGCACGCAGAATTCATCATAATCAATTATTCATTTGTATGTTTGCATCAGAAACACAATATGCAGAAAACATTTCATAATTTTAGCTTTTTGCCCTTTCACCCCTTTAGTTTTTGTTCACTTAACTAAAAGATGAGGAGATCTAGTTGGCAAGATTTTTTCACGAGCTCTCAGATGCTTTCTTATAAGTTTTTGTTGCCTGTTCTTGTCTCAATGTATATAATTTCAAAATTTACATTTTAGGTAACGGATTTACTTGGAAAGCATTCAGATCTTATGGACGAATTCAATGATTTCCTGGAGCGTTGTGAAAATATTGGTAATTGTTTTCCAAATTTTTCTTTCCTTTTTCTTCTCCTTGATATTATTATTGTATTTTCACAATCCTTGAGATCATATTTGTTTTTGCAGATGGCTTCCTTGCTGGTGTCATGAGTAAAAGTATGTTCATATAATATATCTTATCCTCCTTATGTTTATGCGCTTTTTTTCATTTCTTCGTATTTTGAGGAGAATTACCATTATCTTCTTTTAAGAAAACATTGAGATTTGGAAGCAAATGTTGAATTATCCTGAGTATTTTAGAGAGTTCGGGGGGGGAGGTGGTTATTCCCACATATTAATGGTCAATATTGATGTTGCGAGTATGTTGATTTCAGAGTCACTATCTACTGATGCTCATTTAGCAAGACCATCAAAGTTGGAGGACAAAGACAGAGAGCACAAGCGTGATATGGATGGGGCTAAAGAGAAGGAAAGATACAAGGAGAAATACATGGGAAAATCCATTCAAGAACTTGACCTTAGTGACTGCAAACGTTGTACTCCCAGCTACCGGCTTTTGCCTGCAGATGTATGTAACTTCTATTTGATTTATTTTCTTGTTGGCTTTGTCAATTGTGTTTTATGTTCTATTACTCAGTTTTCTCCCTCACTCTTTTGCAGTATCCAATTCCTACAGCTAGTCAGAGATCTGAGCTTGGCGCTCAAGTATTGAATGACCACTGGGTATCTGTGACTTCTGGAAGTGAGGATTACTCTTTCAAACATATGCGGAGAAATCAGTATGAAGAAAGCTTGTTCAGATGTGAAGATGACAGGTAAAAACTTACGCAGATTTTTTTTGGTTTTACCTCTTACTTTGGTTGGCTCATTAAATTTTTATCGTCCTTTCCCGGGATCTGACAAATTTTCTTTGTTTCTGTTATCTCTCCTGCGTCCTGGTTACAGTGTTCATTTTGGAGTTATTATTTTGTCAAAGATGTGTATATTGAATCATGGGTATGATGATATATTTTTTATTTCTAATGTAGATATGAGCTGGACATGTTATTAGAGTCTGTGAGTTCAGCTGCTAAACGAGCAGAGGAATTGTATAATAACATCAATGAAAATAAAATCACTGTGGAGACTCTGAACCGCATTGAAGAGCACTTTACTGGTATGTGTCAGAATAACCTCAATCTAAAATATTATAAATGTTTCATTTATATATCTATATATAATTACCATTCTTCAATTATTAGATCTTTATGAATTGATTTTGTCTGAGTATACGAATTGCAGTTCTAAATTTAAGGTGCATTGAACGATTGTATGGTGATCATGGTCTTGACGTTATAGACATATTGCGTAAAAATCCAACCCATGCCCTTCCTGTAATATTGACTCGACTGAAGCAGAAGCAAGAGGAGTGGAGCAGGTGTCGTTCAGATTTCAATAAAGTATGGGCTGAAATTTATGCTAAAAATCACTACAAATCACTGGATCACCGTAGCTTCTATTTCAAACAACAAGATTCAAAGAATTTGAGCCCAAAATGTAAGTTTATTTGCTTTTGATTTGATTATTATCAAATTTTAGCCCAAAATTTAAGAATTTGAGCCCAAAATGTAAGAATTTGAGCCCAAAAATATCAAGCAGTTGTGTTTGTTGTCGTGGATCTCAGGTTCTTAAATAAATGAGTTATAAATTATTCTTATCAGGCTTTTTTTAAATATACACATCGTTGCATGTTTGAATGTTATCTTTTTGGTCAGTTCTAAGATTCTATGTTTGACATTATACAGCTTTGGTTGCTGAGATTAAAGAAATTAAAGAAAAACAGCAGAAAGAAGATGATATTATCCAGTCTATTGCGGCTGGAAATAAACAGCCTCTAATTCCTCATCTGGAATTTGAATATTCTGATGCTGCTGGGGTTCATGAAGACCTGTATAAACTTGTTAGGTATTCATGTGAGGAGTTATTCTCAAGTAAAGAGTTGTTAAATAAAATTATGAGACTCTGGAGTACCTTCTTGGAGCCAATGCTTGGTGTTCCTTCCCTGTCTCATGCGATAGAAAGGGCGGAGGATAGAAAAACTGGGCATAATGTTCGCAATTTTGGTCCAAGCATAGGGGGTGACAGAAGCCCTCATGGAGACTCTCTTTCAATGAATTCAAGGTTACCAAAATTTGATAAGAATGAAGCTGATGGTAGACTAACTGAAGCAAAGAATGTTCACCGGACTAGTATGGCAACCAATGATAAAGAAAATGGATCTGTTGGTGGTGAACATGGTTGTAGAGATGATCCATTAATGGATAAAGGGCTGAAAAATGTAGAAAGCAATGATAAAGCATCCGGATTTAGCAAACCATTTACCTCTGATGATCAAGTAGCTAAAAACAGTGTATCAATTGCAATTAGAGGAGAAAACAGCCTGAACAGAACCAGCTTAGATGTATCACCAGGTATGCATACGGACTTGTAAAATCGATTCTGTTTTAACTCAATTCAATTCTTTTCTATTTCTGTTTTAATTAATGTTATTGTTGTAAGAATCCTAAACTTGTTTATTTTTCTAGCCCGGGCGCTTACTCCATCACGACCTACTGATGTTGATGATTCTGTAGCCAAGTCTCAGGTTGCTAATGTACCATTGGTGGAGGTATGGGTTCTCAATTGAGGCAGATTTAGCTTACTTTAGAAGTAACGTTTAATCAGTTTTGATCTATTTGCTTTCTCTTTCTTTTTTTTTTCCCCCTTTTCTTTCTACCTTTTCTGAAACCAAGGGATTTTTATTTTATTTTTCTCTAATTGATAATGTATGTCTCTCTGTTTATTTTTTGTATTTCAGGGATGTGACATGGCAACTCCAGTACCTGTGGCCAATGGTGTTTTAAGTGAGAGCAGTAAAGTTAAAACTCATGATGAATCTGCTGGACCTTGCAAAATTGAAAAGGAAGAGGGAGAATTATCACCAAATGGTGACTCAGAGGAGGATAACTTTGTTGCCTATGGAGATTCAAATGTGCAGTCAATGGCTAAATCAAAACACAACACTGAAAGAAGGAAATATCAGTCTAGAAATGGAGAGGATGAATGTTGTCCTGAGGCTGGAGGTGACAATGATGCAGATGCTGACGATGAGGACAGTGAAAATGTTTCTGAAGCTGGTGAAGATGTCTCAGGCAGTGAATCTGCTGGTGATGAATGTTTTCGGGAAGATCATGAAGAGGAGGAAGACATAGAACAAGATGATGTTGATGGAAAGGCTGAGAGTGAAGGTGAAGCTGAGGGGATCTGTGATGCACAAGCTGGAGGAGATGGGACATCTTTGCCATTGTCAGAGAGGTTCCTTTCATCTGTGAAACCTCTCACAAAGCATGTATCAGCAGTTTCATTTGTTGAAGACATGAAGGACTCAAGGGTGTTCTATGGAAATGACGACTTCTATGTGCTCTTTAGACTTCATCAAGTAAGGATAATGTTTTTTTCTGGTGTTTGATGTTGGAATATCTTCCTTGGTGGATTTCATAAGCACTTTTTTTTAACTTGGCAGACTCTTTATGAAAGGATCTTATCGGCGAAAACAAATTCAATAAATGCAGAAATAAAATGGAAAGCAAAAGATGCTAGTTTACCAGATCCTTATTCAAGGTAAATTTTCACAACTTATGCCCCTCCCAAATGAGTGTTCATTGCCCATCTGGATTAATTGTTTGTACTCTTTTAGATTTATGAATGCATTGTACAACTTGCTTGATGGATCTGCTGAAAATGCAAAGTTTGAAGATGAATGCCGAGCAATTATCGGGAACCAGTCATACGTGTTATTTACCTTGGACAAGTTAATCTACAAATTGGTTAGACAGGTATATTGCCTTATTATCTTATTTTCTACTTGCTTTTGACTTGTTTCCCATTGAAGGTAATTGATTTACTTTTCCTGCAGCTTCAAACTGTTGCAACCGATGAGGTGGACAGTAAGCTTCTCCAGTTATATGAATATGAAAAGTCTCGGAAGCCTGGGAAGTTAAATGATTCTGTATATCATGCAAATGCTCACGTCATCCTTCATGAGGATAATATATATCGGATACAATGTGTAGGTCCTTTGTGCCCAAATCTAAAACCAAATAAAGAAAAGTCAGCTTTGTTAACAGTAGCTTGAGTTCTTCTGATTAATATTAACTTCCTTTATCCTCTTATTGCAGTCCTCTAGCCCCTCACGACTATCCATCCAGTTTATGGACAATAAGAATGAAAAGCCTGAATTGTTTGCCGTTTCTATTGATCCAAATTTCTCCTTTTATCTGCACAATGATTTTCTGTCTGTCTTTCCCGGCAAAAAGGAACCCCATGGCATCATACTGCATAGGTACAGATTCACCAAGATTAATCTTTTTGGTTTAGTACTTTTCTCTTTTATGTAATAATGATAATTGGGTATTTGTTATGTAAGCATGAGTAATCTTTAGGCGACACGGAAATATTGCCTACCTTTTCAACTAGGTAACAGAGTTTCTGCTTCTTATCATATGCAGAAACAAACGCAAATATGGAAACTTAGATGAGCTTTCTGCAATATGCTCTGCCATGGAAGGTGTTAAAGTAAGTAATGGATTGGAATGCAAGATAGCTTGCAACTCATCCAAGGTATGCTGCCTTTTAATACTGTTTTCCTTTTTTGCAGTTTTACTACTATATTTACAATATCATGGACATAATCTTTCCTCATTTATGCTCATCTCTCTCTTGCTAATGATATAGATATGCCCTCTTTCTTCCACCAAGGATTTAAACTGGTGTGGATTTAAGAATGTTGTGTGTCTAGTGTGGCATTCAAAGCACCACACATAGACAAGGCTATTGAATTTATTCTTCTGCTTTGTAATTTCTTTGAAACCAATAGTTAGAACAATGTTTGTTTTTGCTTATTGGCAAGTTTCATCTGCAGATTTCTTATGTTCTTGACACACAAGATTTCTTCTTCCGCCCAAGAAAGAAGAGACGAACGGCGGCCGGAGGGACCACAACCACCTCCCAGTTTCGTAGGGATAGAGAGGAAAGATTCCGCAAATTGTTGGCATGCTCATAATTTATATGTTGATGAATATTTTCTCTCTAACATCTCTATTGAAAGACAGCTGAGGAGACACATAATTTGATGTTTATAAGAGTCTGGGTGAAGCAACCTAGGAACCCTTTGGGTTCACAATTTTATCTGTTGTTATAGGTACTTGAATTTTCACATGTAAGTGAAGGAGGGGAATATCAATGGGATGTGTAATATGTTTATGAGGTCCCATGCGATGTGTCCTCCTTCTTTGTAAATAGTTTGCTATATATCTGTAGAATATTTGTTTACCAAATTGTTCATTAGTTGCAATATACTCTTCTTTGGTTTTTCATGCTTTTGTTCTTCTTGTTTTCCTATGTTAGCCTCAAAATGTGTTTTTACTCTTGTTTTTTTGACCATTTTGTTTCTAACACCAATTCTTCATTGTTGGAAATTGTCACATTTTGGCTTGGACCAACACGTTTCAATCAAACCTTTGTGGTTTGCTTTAACTGAACTGGTTTTTTTGTTATTACCTTAGTATCTGCTAAGGTGATCCAGTGTCTTTGTTTTAAAATCCAATAAAAATTATCTTGAAAAACTTTTGAACCATTCAATATTATGATTTGAATGTGTATATGTGAATTATTGAATGGAAGCTGTCACTTTGATGTAGCAAATATATCTAATATTAGCCTTCTCGTGTTTAAAATTTGAAGTGAGTCGTTAACAAAATTGATGTACCTATAGAAAAATAAAGATAAAAACGTTAATTTTTTTCAATCTACTAAATCATAGGTTAATCTCCCTTGTGCTAATACAAAAATCAAACACGAATTATTAGTTATCACTAAAAAGAAAATAGTATTATTTTATCATAATAATCCCTTGACTTAAATGTTTATATTTTTATTATTTTAATAATTATTTTTTAACCAATTCTTGAAATGCTTTTAAATCTATTT
>Ga0099825_1002916_pt1 | contig 22820 bp, 7 predicted proteins | sample SiratroredBW_FD_76838 | JGI IMG/M metagenome (GOLD analysis project Ga0099825, IMG submission 76838) | Root nodule microbial communities of legume samples collected from California, USA - Siratro red BW | ecosystem: Host-associated > Plants > Roots > Nodule | place: USA: California | collected... | reverse complement strand
TATATATATATATATATATATATATATATATATATATATATATATATATATATATGTATATATATAATAACAAAGAATAAAATAAAAATCATTTTTTAGAAAAGTGGTAAAATGACGTGGATATCAATGACATGCTGGAAAAAAAATTACTTATATAATTATTATTACAGAGACCTAAACTAGGAATACTTTTAAACAACCGATTTAGGATTATTTTGGGGAGAAAATTAAAGAAAAAAGAATAAGTTCTTTTATATATTAAAATTTGTTATGAATAAATTAATTGATAGAAAATACCTTATGTATTTCCTTTATATTTTAAATTGTGGAAAAAACTTACAGAATTTTATTCATTTTTTTCTCTCCTTAAAGTAACAAATTTATTTAAATATTTATCTTAGCTAATCTTTTTAAGTATGGAGAGATTTCACCATAAAAGTGGTCTGAGAGAAAGTGAAGTTAGGATACACCTATAGAAAAAAGGTAAAAATTTGTTTCAAATCTTTACCCACTTGTCTGAATTCACTTTGTCCAATAAAGGAATTATGTTGGCTTTAGTTACCAACTTTTATTCCAATTAAAATCAAAATATTATAAAATGGCCACAAATATTTCCATTTCCCAAATCAAGAGGCAAGGGAAGAATTCCAAGTATTTTGATAGCTGTTGGTAACACTGAAAAACCCTAATCCATGCAAGTGCACAGAGTTTGCATTCCATGATTGTTTAAGGGTGAGGTAATAAGGTCATCAAAAATTCAAAAAACTAACATGGTCATAGATATATTGGAATTTGCTTTATTTTGTTGTGAATAAGTAATTGGGACAAAATGGTCCTCTTATTCGGGCAAGAAAACCATACTTTATGCTCTACATATTATAGGGTTATCCTTAACAAGTTTAAGATTCTACAGCTTTTGAATTCACACAAGAATAATGCTACACATGATGGTCCCTCAAGTGTAATAGACTAGTCAGTACAAACTCTACCGGTAACATTTATGCACAGCAATGGAAGACATGTGATGGTATCAATTCTTGGTGGTGTTTTTTAGAAGGTAGCTCATCTTATTTGAAGTGGAGTGCATGAGGTTGAATTGAAGCATCACCATTTTTGCTTCACTTGTTAAATTTGAGTTAAAACACAAAAATCTAGCCAAATAGTTAACCATAATGGCTAATGTGTTAATTAAATGCAAGATTATATCCATCAAATAATTGTTGGATTAAGAGGAGATATAAATATATGATCACATTTAACTCAAAAGTTCGATAATAAATTTGTAGATTTTTTTATATATGGTTATTTAATTCATTTTTATCTAATGTAAGATTCTAATTATACTTGATTTCAACAATTATGTTAAAAGTATTAAGTATAATATATCTTAAAGCAAAGACTAATCCCTTATGGACCATCTTGGTCAACTAGATTTCTAACCCAAAATTTTAAAATTGTGATTAACAATAAAAAAAATATAACAATTTGTCAATTCTAATGTGACTTATGACAGTTAATGCATATATTATGTGTGAAATCACTAGATATTGGGATGGAAGAAAAGTTGGGGATTGAACATTGCATGTCTTTGAACTAAAACTATTCAGTTCATATATATACCTTAAAAAACGAACATATATTATAAATTTTGAGCCTCAACTTATAAGAAAATAGAATTTTTAATTTAAGGTTACAGATGTTATTTTACACAAAACATTGACTCCTTTATCATTTTTCTTCCTCCCATTCTTTTTCACCTTCATTCAAATCGTAATATTTTTTTTTTCTTGATATTTTTGGCGTAGCTATAATCTCTTTGATATTTTTGAAATCTCGAATTTAGACATTATAACAACTGTTCTTTATCAATATTCTGTTTTTCTCTATTGTTATAAACGTGGTTTGGATGTAGAGAAGGGTCAAGAAAAGGATCCACAAAGTTATTTTCTGCGCAATACAAAGGAGAAAGATATGGAAAGAGTGTAGATATGCTTATGCACAAAAAATATTTACACGAACTTCATTATAAGAATTTAGAAAAAAAGAAAAAAATTCAATATTAATTTCTTTATGAGGTAAAATTATTTTAGGTAAAAACTAATGTGTAAAAGTCCTTTCACATTGTTTCTCTATATATTTTTCTTTTTAATTTGTAAATAAGTTGGCTTTCAATTTATAAAAAAAGTTATATTAGCTCAGTGTCACCACCATCTATTACGATGACCGAACCTTGGTTGAGGGTATTTGTAATTTTTTCCCGTTTTATTAGAATAATTAAATAAACTGATAATAATTAAAAATAAACGATTTTTCACTGATAAATTTTAAAACTATTTTTCATTTCATTTCTCTTTTTTTTTTAACAAAATAATCTTTCCATTCACTCCCTCATATTTCTTTTCTATTTGCTTAATACCAAACAAAGACTTAGGATGTATTTGGGAATACTGGTTTTTTTTTGAAGGACAAAAAAGATAAGTCAAAAATTTATTTTTTAAATTAAGATTTATATAATATTTATTAATTATAAAAGTGAAAAAAATATTAATGCATTAAATCGTGTGTTAATGTAAAAATATCTCATTTTAAAAAAAAATATCTTATTAGAGAATTATGTTTATTGGAAATAAAATGTTTGCCCTCTCTTAACCCGACTCAAGACTATGTTTATAAAATGCTCCAACAATTCATTATGATAAGTATGATAAAAATATTATGTACATGATTTCTCCTTTACCAATTTCACTCCTGCATTAATTTTATTAGGTATGTCTTAACATGTTTAATACTTATGATCGCCTATTGAAATTCAATGAATGCATGCATTTATTATTTGCAAATCAAGCAACCATTTTGTTGAGATAATGACATAATTAATATTCTTTTTTCACTTCACAATCATTGTTTTTTTTTTATCTGAGTTTTGAATGATTCGGAACAAAAGATTTGTCTTGCAACTTGAGATTCTTATTGCCAAATGATTAGCTTATGAATAAAAGAAAATCTAAAGAATCAAGCTAAAATTTTATTCCTTCCTTGTGTATAAGAATAATGATTCATACTTCACAAACAACTATAAATTGGTCTCATCATCCATTCGACTTTCATCATATCAACTCACTATATTCTACATTTATAATATTTTTTTTAAAGAATTAGTCTTGGTTTAAGGATGTGTTAATCTGCATCCTGAGGTGTGGATCCATATTTTTATTGTATCTACTCCTTAGGAAGCAGATTACCTCTTCCTTGTCACCAATTTGGAGTGATATATTAAATTTGATAATTTTCATATCAATGTTTCCCAGACTCAATTAGGTTAGATTTAAGTTATCTATCTTTCAAGATTTGAAAGAATATTTTATTATGTTTGCTTCTTATGATGAATATTAGTTAAATATTACTTATCATACATGTAGAACAAATTATTCAATTTGATATGACTATCATTCTATTTACTAAATAGCTTAAGGTTTTATATTGGATCATATTCTATTGTAGTTATTTATACGATTGTTTATACGATTGTTTTATGTTTATATTTTCTGCTTTTAGGAACAATTGTATTATGCAACACCATTCAACTTATGGATTACCATTGGACATCACGAAGCAACATTTTATCATAATGCACAAAACTATTCAAGAGAACATCTTGTTTGAAGATTCCACTTCAATACTTTGTATATGAGATTTGCTAATTAACCATACAATCGCAAGACACACACACCAAAGTGAATGAAAGATTTTATCATTTATTAGAAGTGTTTTGAGTTTTCTTTTTCAAACCTTAGTTGGACCTTATATTTGTCAGCACTGCAATCCTGTCTAGGCTATATGTAACATTATTATTTGCTCTTTTCAACAATGAAACTCATTATTTCCTTATTGTGAATTTCTTTTATTAGGATAAATATATTTTGGCGCTTTCATTGTCACCACCATGCCTTACAAGCTCTTCTCCAAAGATGTTGATGACCCACTAAAGGTCATTCATGACCTCCTCACTTCCATGCAAACTCACATTGCATCACAAGATACTTGACATGAACTCTTCAACAAGCCATGGACGCTGACACAAAACATTTTGTAGAAAAAAATGTAAGCTATTTTCAAGAAGGGGGGTGGGGGAGGGGGAGGTGAATTGAACAATCAAATTTTTCTAGCAAAACCCGACTTACAATAAAATTCTTTAAATAAACAATTGATTGAAATATTTCAGGTTACAAATTAACACGTTAGAAGTTGATTATAGTACAAACTGATACACAAACAACCTGCTAAACTATTTCAGTTTAGAAACTTATTTTGTTAAAATGTTCAACCAAGAACACTTAAAGAACACAATGTAGAAGTTATAGAGAAAGAAAGAGAAGGATCACACACAAATTTTGTACTGGTTCATTCTTCCACAAGAGCTAACTCTAGTTTCTCACCTATACCAACCAGGATTATACTTTATAAAGTCTTTACAGCACAAATATTCTAAGAAAATAACTCTTGAACCCTACAAAAGTGCTCTACCCAACAAGTAACCTATAATTACCCAACTACAATTAGAAACCCTATCTAATCATAATCAAAACTACAGAAACAAATTAAAATACAAGGAATAGTAGCTCTCAAATCATAGTAGAAACAACAAGGTCCTTAGATTTTGGAAATCTCCATTAACTAAGACTGTATGATCTAAAGAACTTCAAAGAAAATGCTCTAAGAATTTTCTTTGAACACAAAAGTGTACATATCACTCAAAGGTTTTAAGTATTTCCCAAAATTGAATTTCAAAAGTTCTCTCTAAATTCTTAGAAAAATAGAGTTTTATAAAATTTCACTACAAGAAAAATGTTATTTAGAGATCAATTTTTAGCTACCAAATGAAATAGTTACTAATTATGACTAAAATAGTCACCAAATTAAATTTTGGTTGCTAAATAAATATAAAATATAAATAATGATTGAATTTAGTGACCAATTAAGTCAAATAATTGGTATCTAACATTAACTACCAAGGTTTTAGTGACCTATGCCATTAGATTCTAAATTAGTCTCTAACTTAATTAGATACCAATTTAGAATCTAATGGTATAGGCTACTAAAACTTTGGTAGTTAATGTTAGATACCAATTATTTGACTTAATTGGTTACTAAATCTAATCATTACTTTTATTTTATAGTTATTTAACAACTAAAATTTAATTTGGTGACTAATTTATCACAATTAGCAACCATTTCATTTGGTAGCTAAATATTGATCTCTAAATAACTTTTTTCTTGAAGTGTTTGTTCTGTTAGTTTTAATGGATTAAAACTTTGTTTGAATATGTTGATTTCACTTAAAGTAAAAATAATAGATTAATTTGAGTTTTCATTCTGTTAAAACTTAATAGACAAACGACCTTATGAAAACACAAGAATTTTCTATCTATTCACAACTAGTTTTGACAAATTGAAAGACCTTTAGCAAATTAAATCATCATTTCAATTTATTAAAGTATCTTAATATCGACAATAAGTTCTAAAAAGATTTAAAAACAATTAAAAACATATTTTTGACATTTTAATGGATCAATCAACTTGGTAAAAGGAATTACAGACTCATACAAAATATTACACACACACTATATGAAATAAATATCCATTCTTCAAGTCTTCATGCAAGGAAATGATTCACCAAATACTCCAAATGCAGCTCGAGTTGCATCTACAGCCTTGAATGCCTCCATTGAAGCTTTACTCACCCAAGTGTCCTTCCTCTCTACTTCCATTACTACATCACCTATTTTCACCTATACTTCATTCCCTCTGTTCGAACTATATTCTCCACTCACACTCTCACCTCTGCTAACCACCAACTCCCATTATAGTATGCCTTACTCCTTTATGATAACCAACCTCTACCACCACTGTCTTTATCTCAGCATGTTACCTCTACCACCATCCAGATTAAACCTTCCTCCAACACTTATACTCACAAACAACTCCTTCACCACCACCCTTACTACCTCACTAAACCCCCTTCCCTTCACCCCATGGTTTCCTTTTTCTACCCCTACATCACTCTCAACACTCTCCATTTCTTTGACCACCTAACCTACAACTAGCCACATTTAATGGCTCTGATCCCCTGAATTGGTTTTCCAAGGATGAAAAATATTTTACCTTATATCAAGTACCCATAGACCAAAACATATATATGTTTTTTTTAGATGAAAGGGAATGAACTAAGTTAGTATAAAATGGGTGCATTAGAAAGCACTCAGTTTATTGGTTAGGATTCTTTTACAAAAACTCTAGAGATAGGATTTGGACATTCAACATATGAAAACCACCAAGTGAAGTAATTTAAGATCCGCCAAGATAGTTCAGTGATTGATTATTAGGCCAACTTTGTAATAGGATTTTAGGACTACCTTCTGGGGTCATTCTCCATTGTTTCATCTCAGCTGAACCTCGAAATTTGGCGTGAGTTAGTCATACAAAAACCTACAACAATCTTAAGCAATCGAGGTAGCCAAAATCTTTGAGGCCTAATTGAAGGATGTTAAACCTCATTTTTCAAAAGCCCATTACCCACCAATGATCGCCCCTATTCCACCACCTTTTCAACCTTCCCCACCAAAGTTCAATACATTACTTAACCCTAATACCCACCCTCACTTACTCATCAAAGACCCCACTTTTGCTCAACTTCAAAAGTTTCGCACACTAGGGTTATGTTACAACTATGATGAGAAACTTATCCTAGGACACAAGTGTAAAACCTCACGTTTTTTTTTCTTATGGTGGACGAAGATACTCACAAAACAACTTTTAAAACATCTTATAGCTACTATGAATTCTTAGTTTTTCCTTTTATGGTAACTAATACACCAATGACATTTCAATAAACAATGAACAACTTAGACTCCATCTAAGATAATTTGTTCTAGTGATTTTAATGACATTCTCATTTATAGTCTCAATTTTGATTCCCATATCATTCACTTACAATTGGTTTTGGAACTCTTATCTTCTAACTAGTTTTATGCTAAATTTTCTAAGTGCAACTATGTTGTCAATTCTATCATCTATTTAGGTCTTGTTATTTCATATGCAGGTGTCTTGTTACACCATGACAAAGTACAAACCATTTTACAATGACCAAACCATATTTTGTCATGGCTCTACATGGTTTTCCTAGTCTCATTGACTTTTATCGATGTTTTGTCAGAAATTATACCAAATTGAAACTTCACCTGACTAACCTACATGCACTAGTTTTGCTCAATTTTTCAAAACCATTTGTCATTGAAATATATGTTTCTAGTGTTGCCGTTGGAGTTCTCCTTGGCCAGGAAGGTTATCCTCTTGCCTTTACCAAAAAAATGTGTCCTCTTCAAAATTCTTCAATATATATGTGGGAGATGTTTGTCATAGCAAAAATTATAGAAAAGGGTGACAATATCTATTAGGTCAACCCTTCAAAATCTTTATAGATGAAAAAGTTTGGATTCATTGATTATTCAAACAAGAAAGACACCAAAGCGACAAACATAGACGACAAAATTTTAAGGATTCCAGTTTGAATTTTTTTACAAACATGACCAAATAAATGTGGTAGCTAATGCTCTATCATGACAAAGCCTGACGGAGGACCCTCCAACCACCTTAATAACAGAATAAAGAGGTCATAAAGTTAGACACTTGATCAAAAACTTACCAGGAGTTTAAGCCTATTTGAACTTGTTTAAGCCTCCAATAAGGCTTTTTGATCCTAAGTTCAAACATTGAAGAGATCATTCTAAAGAATGTGGAACATCAAGGACACAAGACTTCTATTTGTAGAAATTGTATAGTGTGGTTTAGGAATTTATTTGGGGCTTTATTTTTAGGCCATACATAGATTAGGGCTTGTAGGAAGTGCAATAAGAAGTTTGGATGCCAAACTAGGATAGATAACCTAGCTTCGGTGCCAAGCTAGGATAAATAACCTAGCTTACACGGTGAGCAAGGCTTTGGGTGTGCTTAATACAAAGCACCACATGACGACCTCTCATTTGAGAAGATTTAGTGCCTTGTGCACTAAGTTAGAGTTAGGAGAAGCTTGTGCCACAAGTTAGGATTAGGGTTTTTAGAAACTTCTCCTTCGTGCTAGATGTCTAAGGCTCCTATAAATAGGAATGTTATGCTCCTATACTTTCCAAAATGGATGATAATGAAATGTATGACGTCCCAAATTTATTTATTATATATATAATTCAAATCTAGAATTATATTTTTCCTTACGAATTTTTTTTGGCAGAAGGTGATTGTATACATAGAATATGTCTTTTGAGTAAAACATAAAAAAATATGAGATTTCAATTAATTAAAAAAATATGCAATAACATCACGTAAAGGAAATAATATAAATGTTAAGTTACCAAATTTTTGTGAGTTGAAAAAGAGATCACGAACAAAACGGCTGATGTATGATTTTAAATCATACATCACTTATTTTAATTGTTACGTGAATATAATCAATGGGCTATTATCACTTATGATTAATTAAATTCACGAAGCATCAGTAAAGATTAACTTATTTGTGCCATCAGAACTAAAACCAAATTCTCATTGAATTTTTACAAAATATTTAATGGTACATATTACAAATATATATATATATATATATATATATATATATATATATATATATATATATAAAAAAAAAAAATATTTTAAAAAAAAAATTATAAATATAAAAATATATTAAAAAAAATAAATAAAAATAAATAAAATAAATATATATATATATATATATATATATATATATATATATATATATATATTACAAAAAAGATTACATATTTTATAAAAAAAATATTATACATTTCTAATATCATTACACCGTTGGTGCAACAAATTAACCAAAGGATTATTGTGTGTGGCTGGCGGCACAAAGAACATTACAGCCATTGGACCGTCCAACACCAAGGTAACGTCCTTGTATTGAGTAAAGGAAAAGATAAAATGTGCCCTTCCTCCAAAAGAGACAAAATTTTCCACCACGTTTATACTCCATCTGTTTCCAGGAAAAAGGGTAAGTATGTCCGTGGTAAATGAATTTGGAAAATTTGTAGCAACCATCTTTCTTTTGCTCTTAAGATTTAATTTAATTCATATTCAATAAACAAGAAAAGAGAGGGAAAAGTGAGATATCCATACGTTTTGACAATTATTATAATCAAAGCAATAAAAATGAGAATCAAATAACATTCGTTTAACAACAAACTATAATAATTATTTGTAGTAATTTTTGATAAAATCTTCTGTGAACGATTCTGTCTCGTAGCCGATTCAATTTTTGTATTGTCATGGCCACACCAATCAATAATATATGTATAATAGGAATAACACAATAATAATGTTGGATTCATGAATCAAATGGATTCACAATTGCACTGACTAGTCAGGATAAATGAGTAATCACACCACAATCTCACTCTCCGACCAATAATCTTCTACTCATGTATTACCAAGGAATTAAATCCTCCAGTCACAAGTATTCCAACAACACAACATGATCATGTGTTAATCAAATAACAACCATTACCATATACTTACAAAATATTATAACTTGAAATTAGTGAGAGGAAATTTTTGAACTGAAAAAGAATAAAAAAAAATAAGAAATTTGAAATGTTCAGAATAATTATAAGAATCACATTTCAGAATAAAAATTAAAAAAAATTAAAAGAATAAATATATGAAGGTATTAAGGAGTTGTGAAGCTTAGGGGTACCTCACCAAAAACACTAAAAATAAATTGATTGCGTTTACAGAAAACTGAAGTACAAATTTTATGTGGGTTTTGATTGTGTCTTCAGTGTGGATTTTGAAAGAACCAAGTTCATGTATTTATAGGGTCACGTGCAACCATTACTTTAGTTCCAATTGGTTAGATTCAATAGAAGGAATCTTGTTAACATCATGATAAATGACTTAAGCCATGCTGAGTTGGCAAGGGGAATTAAATGAGAAATGACCCACTCTTATCTCATCTTATATGAGCATTAAATGTGTACAGTAACTCCGGATTTATATCGAATGAAATTTGTAAAAATTTAAATATATTGTTAACTCACTGTGGGTCCCTTTAGAGTCTAGTCACATAGATGCGACATCCGAGAGTGATGCAAAGCCGTATGGCTTACTGATGCGGCACTTAAGAGTGACATGTCAAAGTCGAAAGACTTACAAATATGACACAGTAGATGGGGAATTGAGAGTAGATGCAGATACGACTCCAAGAGTGATGCGAATTCTGTATCAAGAGTGATGCGGATTCCATATTGCTGAAAAACATATCACTTAAATATAAATAATCTTACAAAAATAGTAATATTTATTCAAATTTTCCAAGATGTTACAAAATGCTGCCAAATTGGCAGTTTAATTCTTGACTTTTTCTCTAGAGTAGTCTTCTTCATAAACTTTCTTCTAAACTTTCTCCAAGTAGTGTTGGCCTAACCTTACTCTAGAGTCAAACACCTATTCCATCTTCAAATTGAGATATTACTCTACTATCCTACATGTTTCCACCAACTTCATTCAACTCCACGAAAGAAAATCAACTCAAAACATCATGAAGAAGAAGAACTAGTTGGACACACTCTCTCAAAGCCATAGACCCACTATTTAGAAGATTTACACATTATATCATTATGCTTAAATTAAGAAGATTTACCATATGAATATCATTGAACCACATGAAGTTTCATTTGAAAGAGGATAGTTTTTTTGTCTTTTTTTTTTCAAATCTCATATGGTTTCTAGCTTTCCAAATAATCTAAATAACAACAATCCTAATGTCACATATTAGGGCTAGTTCTTTAAGAGAGAAAAGATAAAATAACATTAATAGATGAGAAAGAGAAATTAGGAAAATCAAAATTTAACTAGAGCCAAAGATTCTTAGGAAAACACACTCAAAGAAAAAAATGACTCAAACTTTCCTCATGAAGGCTCCATAAACTACAACTAGAACATAAGTTGATTCCTCTTATATGAAATTTTTTATGAGATGGTATGAATAATTTTTCCCCAAGAGTGAGAAATAGAATTGGTATGAATAAGAGTGTGGGTAGTCTTCATATTAAGTAAACTAGACTCATCCATAATCCAAATAGTTTCATCAATCTTATCAATAATAACTATAATATTGATGTTACCAATATCTTCAATATTGCTTAAGGAACTTGGGATGTGCCAACCAATACCATTCCAGGAATAATAAACCTTAGACCTAAACTGAAACTTGAATGTTTTAGGAATGTCAAGATGTTGATACATAAAAAATATAAAAAAAAGCCAAGCATCATTCCAAAAATTAACAAATTGACCATTATCAATGATCCATTTAGAAATTTGAAGAACAACATCATAAACGAACATTAATGCCAAGCTAAGTAGATGGAGATTTATAAAGAGCAATGCTTTGATTATACTTATTTAGAAAACTTACTCTTATAACTAAAGATCAATTCTAATTACTATAAGTAAAACTCCAAGCCAACTGAAGCATGTATATATTGTTTTCATCTCCAAGATTGATCACACCTAGTTCACCATAATGCTTATGAGAACATGAAGTTTCTCATTTAGTAGTCACAATATAAATTTTCTAGATATTTCTCTTTAAAGAGGTAATTATGAATCCATCCCTCTGCCTCCTTGAACATATTAACAGGCTTTTTATAAACATAAAAGTTATAAACAATAGCCTTAATAATAATAGAATTAACCAAATGAATCATACTCATCATATATAACAACTTAAATTTTCAAGAACTCATTTGAATTTTAGTATTATCAATAAGAAATATAGATTTAGGTGCACCTTGAAGAGGAAACACCCAAATAAGTAAAAGAAGGCTGACCTTTGTCAAAATCTAAGATTTCTTTAATATATTTGTAAAAATGACTTTTAGCACTATTGAGCCATTGTCACAAAGCAGAGTCATGTATATGTAATAGTTGCATAATACTTTTTAAACTTTTCTATTAGCCCTACAATATGCATAGAGAATATAAGAGAGTAAAATAGTACCTTTATGATTCACCATAGGAATATGTGCTTAGAATAAACCAAAAGAAAACAATAATTAAAATAATTGATCCATTCACCTTTAACCCTTACAGAGAGAAGAGACAAATGCAAAACAAGTTTAACCAAGTTGCAAAACTTATCATGAAACCAAACTTATTCAAAACAGATACAAGAAAATTCTAATTGAGAGTGTTAAAAGCCTCTTTATTTCGTTATAATATCTCTCTAACTTTAGTATAAAGCATATTAATGGTCTCAAAGGAATGCAAATATTATCATTATCAGTAATTTGTCTTCTTTAACAAAACTATTTTGATGACGAGTATTAGAAATATTGCTCAATTTATTTGCCAAAATTTTAGTAATGATTTTGAAAAACAATTAGTAATAAGTATAAGACTAAAGCTTTTGAGATTCTCGACAATTGAAGAGATAATAATGAAGTTCATATAGGAGGTTTCAATTTTGAAAAAAATTGCTTAATAGCTTTACAAACAGAATTCCCAAATAAATTTTAATAAGTCTAAAAGAAATCTTTGAAACCATCAGAACTAAAAACACTGTTAACATTAACATTGAGAAATTCCCAAATAAATTTCAATAAATCTAAAAGAAATCTTTGAAACCATCAGAACTAAAAACACTGTTAACATTAACATTGAAAAATCTCAATCTTCATTTCTATTATTCAACATTGAGTAAATTATATTCAGCATTAGAAACAATAGAAGAAACATAAGAGTTCACATAACTATTCATAACATTCAAACTTTTATCGGTAACAACAAAAAATAATAATAATACCAAATATACAAATTTATTGTTTTTCAATAAAAATAATATTAGAGTCAAATAAAATGGATAATCCTATAATCATGTCTAAAAGTTGTAGATGCAATAAATAAGATAATAAATTGTGCTAATACATAGTTTCTTTCTTAAATTTCCTAGAATAGCAAAGATAAGGTGATACTTTAATAAATTTTTACAATCAATTAATTCTTTACTTTCTTTTATTTTATAATTTCAAAAATAGTTTTTTAATAACTATGTTATTCTTAAAAGAGTTGTTTGAGTTTGAGCGTCAAAAATATCATTTTCATTTTCCTTCTTGGAAATAACTCTTAAGTTATAAATTTAGCCACCTGTTGCCTTTGTTACAATCAAGATCGTTGTAAGCCTCTAACACAAACTATGTAATGAAATCTTAGGTTCATATCTCAAGGTACCTTTTGATCCTATCAATAACATCCCAATTCCCATCACTAATATCCTCCATATAACATAAGCTACATCATATCTGATTTTTAACATAATAAATTTTTACATTTTTCACAACATGAAAGTTAAAACAAAAAGATAACAAAATATCCATGGACACATAATAGTGCAAATACTATTATTTGATTTAAAATATATGCACTCGTTACTTTCAGTAATTTTAACACGGCTAGAAACCTTCCATGATGCCATTACTTCGGTAATTTTTTAAACTATAAAATGATAAATTAAATTTGTATACTTCATTTTCATGACATAATCAACAAAACAAAATAGTGAAATTGATCCATATAAATTTCTGCTATAATTCATAATTTACAATAATATATATATATATATATATATATATATATATATATATATCAATTTCACCATTCAGGTGAATGAAGTTATAAAAATTGTTCCCAGACACTTATCAAACTCTTTAATTAGTCATTTACTTTATTTCAACGCGGAAACAGTACTCCAAACATATAAAAAACACCACTCTTAGTAAGGCATACGCATTAAAATTAGAGAAATTATGAATAAAATTGATAAAATATGGCTTTCCATTTATTGTTATTATCGTCAAATTCACATATATCATCAAGTATTTTTATTTTTTTCTAAAATATGAGTGTTCGTATGGATGACTGTTTCTTTCATAAATTGAAGAAAAAAAAAAACAAAAGGAATTACTTATTTGTGCTATCTAACAAAACCACAAGTCTTGTACCATTATTCTTAGTTTTGTTTAAAGCAGTGTTTGGATTGAAGTATTGTGAATGGAAAAGACGTGATTGAGTATCCTCGAAAACATCTAATATTCATTATTTTATTTATAATAAAACAAATTATGACAGCGAGGTCGAGAATTTTCTTTCTTTTTATGGAAATGTGTCATTGGCTGAAAATGGTCCTTTACTCAGAAACACCAACCATATTTTATGCTCAAAATCATCACAGGCTCTTTTATTCTTATAAAATGCCTTTCAATTGAAATCAACTTTAAGAATAACATTCTTAAGATCCTTAGGTAGAGAGGACGCAATGTACATGCTTTCTGTTGAGTCATTCTCCAGGTATGGTTGGGAATCAAGTAATAGGGAAACAATTCCTTATAGTGGAAGCAAAGATAGTACGTGGCTTAGTTTGTTTAATCTCATTATATGGTCTCTGAGAGAGATGGAGAAAGTGTATAAAGTTAGGTTAATTTAGAGTTTCTTATATATTCCGTTAAGAAAATTATTGTGCCGACAAGTTGGCTTCGTTGGGTCTCGAGAATAAATTAGATTTTAAATGGTACGATGTCTTATCTGTTGTTATTAAATTAGACTTTTTTCATAATAGGTATCAACTTCCTCCATTTCGTTTTGTTTAGCTTGATTAAGGAGTATCTGTCTTCTTTCCTTGTCAGAGGTTTGGCCTAGTCCCTCATGATTTTATATCTTTTTTTTTCTTTTTAATTATATGTTTATTAACTTTAAGGTGTCAGTCTAACTAAGATATCAAAGTTCATAGTGATACCTAACATAAATTTTACAAAAAAAACTTAATACAAAATTCCAAAATTTACATCTATAAAATGTAATTTATTGCGAGATTTATAAACATGTCTATTTCTACAGAATTTTTTTTTATCGTTATCTTAAAATTTTGTAAATTATATTATCGTATGAAAGAAAGGATTAGATACTTAGTTTGTTGATTTTATTGTAGTAAGATTCAAACATCTCTTAAATGTTTTTATTTATTATATTTATTGTTGTTAAAAAAAAGTAAAATGTAATTTATTTTGACTAAAAGTTTAAATCTTTTTTATACATTTTCTTTTGATAAATACTGTAAATTTTTTATGTAATTTTTCTGATAAAAACTGTAAACTTTTTTATGTAATTTTTCTGATAAAGATTGTAAATTCTTTCGTGACACCGATTATCCAAATCCCCCTTACTTCAAAGAGATTTATTAAATTATAATTAATTTTTTATTAACTTTTTACCTTTATAGTAATTTCTACTTATATTGCTTAATGTAAAACTTTGGTGAATATCAACCTGCCAATGACAACATCACTCGTAACATGCATTTCACATTTGGACATCATATTCCTATAACATTATAATATTATGATTTTTCATAAAATTCAAATTAATTAAATGTAATATAAAACTATATTGTATTCTTAGTCACAATTGTACAATTATTATATTAACATTTAATAAATACTATTATTATTGTTTATTACTACTTTTTGTTTTGAACAGCATTGTTATTACTACTATAGAGCACTATAAATAATTTGTTAATAAGACTGATGTTGTATTATCATAAGTTCAGTATAGTTAAGTCATTAAGATTTGACAGCAAAAAGTTCACAATGGGATAAGAATTTTTTCTTTCATGTCAACCTTTTTTTTTTCCTCTATCACAAGAACTGGAACTTATTCTTCCTATAAGTATTTCAAAATTAATATTTAATACATTATATACAGGCTGATGCTGCTATTGTTTGTGGCACTGCATTGGCATCATATTCCTAAATAAGAAACCGAAAGTGCATAGCATGAAATAAATCATATCGATTCATATGATATGAATGAACAATGTCTTTATCTACGAACTGAGCTATCTATTTGGCTTGTGATTCATGATTATGTCATCATAATAAAGACAATAGAGATGCTTGAACACTTTTTCTACAAATATTTTAGAAAAACCTAAAATTAACTTTTTTTTCTTAGTTAAATGAACTTACTTAGATTGAAAATGTTTTCATAATTGAAAATTTTTTGAAATCACTGTATCATCCTTATCTTAAATTTTAATTTTAATTGTACTTTTATTAATAATAATATTATTTTACGATTTTATTATTATTATTATTTTTTTTAAATATTGTTATTATTTACTATTGCTACTAATTTTTATATAAATTTATTTATGTTATTATTATTATTATTTTTTTAAAAAATATTATTATTTACTATTATTACTAATTTTTATATAAATTTATTTATGTTATTCTTATTTTTTATTTAAAATGCTTTTTATAATTATTTTTACTATTGTTTTTATTATTACGTTTTTATATTATATAATATAATTATAATTAATTATATGTATACATATTTTAAGTAAACATATAATTGGTTGTGTTATCACATGTAATCCATTATATTAATCCGTTATTTAAATTAAGTTCTAGCAGAAAATCAGACTACTATCAGATTAATGATCACAAAGCTAACACTGAAATAACGAATCCAGATGATGTTATCACACCAAGTAATTCAAAATAAGGAACCAAACACAAAAGTAGAAAGAATGGTATGGTTAAGTGGCTTGGTGAAGAACATAGTAACATTTATAAGAGTAAGTTTACAAATAATAAAACCATATAATTTGTTATGCGTGAGCAAACTAAAAGCAAAGTCAAATAAACCATGTAATTTTCGCACTTGTACATAAGAAAACAAGATCAAATTTATAATTTTTCGAGCTTAACTTTCATCTTCTTTCCTTCCACATATGAGGTTACCCGCAAATCGATGTGTGTCTTTCACCACATAACTACGAATCCAAATACCTACTTTTATCATTTCTCTTTCTGCAAGCGCAATATTCACTTTGATGCAAATAAAGCTAAAAGTGTTTATATTTTTTAATTTATATAATTAAAATATTAGTGTTTTAGAAATGTTTTTTGTTATGCTCGTTCAAATACGTTTAATATACGCGTTTGACGACAGCACTAACCTATCTTTTTATCATTTATACCAACCCACCCACAATGTCATGACAACTAACATAGAATATTGGACCTTTGTTTCACATTTCATTACATCCTTGTTCTATTTTACATCAAATTTCTTACAAGTTCAGAATTTGAAAGTGTGGAACTAAATATTAATACATTAATTTCAAAATGCCCATTCATCCACCTAAAATCAAGGTTGGTTAATGAGCTTCTGCTGACCATGTTTTTACTTGCCCTCATTCTATGTCTGAAATTGTAGAGTTTGATCATTAATCTTTCACTTCCTAAAATCTTTACCATATTTTTCTATTTTACAACAAGAGTTTACTCTATACAGTGTAAAATGGATCGAAAGCACATACTCTGTCAATTAACGTGTTGAACATCATACTTGTTACAACTTTAACAACTGTTTACACCCTTGTTCCCCTATTTAAAGATTTTTTTTTTTTTTGGATCATACAACTCTTCAACACAAAGAAAATAAAAAATTATAATTACTTCTTAGATATTGTTATCCTAAAAGAAGTAAAAAGATATAGCAAAAAAATCAAGTTATACTAAAAATAATGGAAGACTTGTAACATTTTTGTTTAGTAATTATTTCCCTATGATTAATTAATATTTTTATCCAACTTTCATTTTATTTTGTCATGTTTAGGGTTTATGATATATATATATATATAAAGTCTGTGTCATCAAATGCTTAATAATTTATTCCTAATTGAAAATCTAAAACAAGGACTACCCACTAGTTGAAAATTGAAATAATGTGTTAAAATTAAAAATTATGTTATAATTATATATTTTAAGATTTACGTGGAATTGAACTAGGGACAATGAATAACTTTTTCGGAAGGCCACAAAGAATAGAATGTGCTACAGCTAAAAGACACTGGGGACTACAAAAATGGGGATTCTTTTTCAGTTCATAATCTAATGGAAAGTGAGCAGATGATAGTAGCATCCAAAGTTCATAACGATAAAGATTCTTACTTGACAGAGTAGTAGCTTCAAGCACACTTCACAAATTTGGTGTCCCAACTTCATAGCCATGGTGTTACGTAATCTTCAAATATTTCATCAAATTTGAGTAACATCTAAGTAAATATTGTTTTGTTTTTTTTTTTTTTTAGAAACATAATTTTCTAGGTAAAGGAAGAAGGTGAGATTGAATGTGTCGAATGTAATTTTGAGAGGAGTAAAGTAGCTTAGCTTTCCATGCACCTCTATTGTCACATCATCATATATCACACCGTTATTCGTTGTTCTAAATTTGCTGTATGCCTTACAACAATAACATTGTTATTTTGATGCTTCCCACAATTGTGTGATTCTTTAGCACAAATTACTGCAATTCATTTGTAATGTAGTTGTAATGAATAAATGTTTAATATGGTGCTATTTGACATTTTTACTTAACAAGAATAAATATTTGAATGCTAATAGTCCACCTTAATTTCTAATGGGAAAATAAGTGTACATGTAAAATCCATAATGGATGCAATCACAATATATGCTAAAATTTGGAACCATGCATCTCCCATAATATTACTTTGAGCAATATACCTAAATGACCCTCAGTGTAACATGTTACATAAACTTATTGAACATTTGTTCATGTTTCAGTAATTTGAACCTTTTTAAGGTTAGGGCATAACACAAGCCTCAGTAATTTTCAGTTTGCCTACCTAAGAAACACTACATGGTGCAAACATAGAGTGACTGGAATATGAAAAAATTGGAGAGAGCAACTATATATGGAACCAGGTTGGAATACTCTATTGTCTTTTGAGCTGGATTTTATGAAATTTATGTTGTTCATGAAAATGTGAGAATTATGAAAAACCTTTCCACTTTCTGCATCAGTTCAAAAGCTTCTTGTTATATTTGATTCACAAAAACTTGAAGACCAGAAATTCCATCTTCTTCTGATAGAAAATGACACAACACAAATGCATAATACAGTAGTTTGAATAATTAAATGATGTTACAACTTCTTGTTCCTCTTGGTTCCTGTTTTCTTGTAGTATGTCAGTGTAGTGTTGCAGTTGCCTTGCAGCTATTACCTGCTAATTGTGTCTCAGATCAAATACAATCTCTACCAGGTAGAAGATTTAAAACTGTTACACATTTTCGAAGTAACATAACAGTGAAAGAGATGAAAATAGAGTGCAAAACATTTTTACTCTTTACCACCACAAATTTTGGGTTATCTACTTTGCAACAGAAATTTGAGCTTTCACCCTCTTATTATCATGCAATAAGAGTGAGAAACTTCTTCACATGAATTATGTATTTTTGTATTATTTTTGGAGATTTTAAGAAGTTTTATAACTTTAACTATTTTTCCCCTCTAAATGAAGTTTAAAATATGAAGACTGTATCCGAGAAGTAATTTCAAGTCCTTTCTAGATTTTTTAGTAATGTATCTACTAACATGTTTATTTTTCAGTAGTTTATAATATTTCTATTAGGCGTTACCTTAATTAGTACTTCTTAAAATATTAGTTTATAACTTCTTATCATTTATTTTACTTTTACTCTTAAACTGTTTATTAAATTTATTATATTAGCTCAGATACATTAGTTAGTAAAATATTAATGTATTACATTAAATTTTGAAAATTGTAATATCTAGTGATTTTATATTTCTAGAATGTGATTTTTTATTGATTAAATTAATATTTAAATTGTAAATATTGAGTGCTCATTTTTTAATGAAGGAGCATGAGTTGAATTTCTAACGAGGTTCATAGCTAAAAAGATTGAAGAAGAAGAAGTATTTAAGAAGAAGATTTTCCTCCTTGTAGATTATTATAACTTCTCTTCATTCTTACTTTTGTAGATAAATATATAAGCATATTTTTCTTTGTATATTTGTAAGATTTTTTAGAAGCATGCATGAACCTCAATTGGACATTCTTTTGGGCCTCATTTAGACGATGAATAGTTGATGAAAACTCATTTTTTTCAGCCAAACATTAGAAAAGAAAAGTCATACATTTTTTAAATATAATAATTTAGATTTTTTAAATTTTTATAATATTATCTATTTACAAAAACATATACTGTTTTTATTTTCCACAATATTGCAATATACTTACTAAAACTATTTTTTAGGTTGAATAAATTACCATTTTATCATTCAATTATTATTATTTTGCAAATTTTATTACCCATGTTTTTTCACCTATTTTAATATCAAACTTTCGAATTTTCACATATTTTACCGATCTGTAATGAAATTATTATGTGCCACGATAAAATATTTTAAAAGCATCTTAAACACGTCATTTTATCACCAAATTTTGTAAACCAATGTTGCTTTGATTTTTTTTTAATATTTTAATATTGTTCCATATTCCGCTAAAATTTACCTGGTCGATAAATTGAGAAGCATGATGATAAATTGCCTAAAAAACTGATAAATTGACAAAATAATAATAGTTGGGTATATTAAAATATGCAATTAAGTTTTTTAGATTCCTCGTTTCTTATAGAAGAGTTGTCTATCCTTTACACTCATTTTCAATAAAATATTAATAAAAAAATATTATGAATTCTTTTAGAAAATAAAATTCAAATCATATGACAGAAAATTCCGTCGATTGTATTTTCATTTTCTCGTGAATTGGTCACTCAAAACTCAAATATAAGTGTTTTTTTTTTTCAGGACAAAATTACAAAGACATATAAAAAATATAAGTTCATTTATTTCATTAATTTTTTAAACAAAATCCTTAACTGTAATAATAGTTTTAAAAATCAGATTAGATCCACGATCAAATCTGAAACCAGGGGTCCGGATTATTTCTTGGATAATAAACTGGTAATTCTGTCTAATTCGTAATTTAAAAATGAAAAAAAGGTAAATAGATAAATAAATAAAATCACGTCCATTTCTACTTATAATTGATCTTGGAAAATACAAAAGAAATCACAGAATCAGCACCATGCACAAGGCACAATTAAGTTTTTTTTTTTTCTAATAACTTAAGTTTCTTTTACTTCATTTTTTTTTCTTTTACTTCATTGGAAATTAAACCAACCAGTTAAGTTGATAAAAATTGAATATAAAATAATAAATAGTAAATTCAAACTCGACGGACCTGTTACCAGTGAAGGAAGTTTCTTTCTCTTTCAAAATCTCTATGGACGAGAAACATTCCCTCTGGTTATAACCTTACACTTAATTTACACTTCTTGGAAGTCCCTAAGAACCTTTGGAAACAGTCATAATTCGAGAAGTGCACTTGTATTCTTGAAAACAGTGCAAGTATGGTGCTGATTACAAAGTAGTTTTGATGTTAGTGTGACCAGTGATTTTGGTATAAATAATGTACCAGGAGAGTCTACTCAATAGAATTCTTCCACAATTGAAAGAAGTTAACTAGAAAGGTGTTTGGAATGGAAAAGGTTCTCACCAAGTACGGGACTGACCTGACACAAATGGCTATGGAGGTGACTATTTTCTATAAATTGAAGCTGTTCAATTATGTGTGCTTACAAAAAGCAATCTTTTATGTTAATGATGAAACATGTTCCTTGTGTTTGTGTAGGGAAAGTTAGATCCAGTTATAGGGAGGTGTAAGGAAATGAAGAGGGTTCAACAAATACTATGCCAAAGGAGGAAAAATAACCCTTGCCTTCTAGGTGATCCAGGTGTAGGGAAGACTGTAATTGCTGAAGGGCTTGCTCAGGGCATTGTAAATGAAACTGTTCCGTTGAAACTCCAAGGGAAAAAGGTCATGATCCACTCAAATCCTTGATACAGTTTAGCTTTTAAGTTTGTGACATTTAAAAACAGCCTAAGATAGATAATTTTTTCTTTTTTATGAAAGAGGTATAAATTTTTTCGTTTTTTTTTTTTTACGAAGATAAGTAAATCCTGCCTGCGTGAAAATAAAAACTGAAGTCGTGTTAACATAGCTTGATTTCAATATTAAAAAATAAACTAAAGTTGTGTCAACGTGACATAACTTCAATGAAAGAAATAAAGAAATTGTTGATGAAAAAAAAAATTTATTCAGGTAGCACGACTTTATTTTTTTTGCACGAAAGTTGTGTCACGTTGATACGACCTCAGTTCATTATTTTATACTGAAGTCGTATTAACGTGACACGACTTCTTCACTATTACCAATTTTTATAAAAAAAATAAATAAATTTGCAGCTCTTTAGTAAAAAGTGAAAAAAAAAATCACATGTTCTTTTGTTGCAATTTTTTTAACTTGACATATGATCGTTTAGGTGATTGCCCTAGAAATGGGACGTCTTGTTGCTGGAACCAGATATCGCGGGGATTTTGAGGCAAGACTTGTAATTGTGATTGATGAAGTGAAAGAAAGTGATGGGAAAATAATTCTCTTCATTGATGAGCTTCACACTCTATTGGGAGCTGGTTCTTGTTCAAGTTCTCTTGATGCAGCTAATATATTGAAACCAGCTCTTGCAAGAGGAGAGATCAAGGTATCATATGCATGCACACTAGTAGAAAAATGACATATAAAGGCAGGATATAATCGCGGTTAAAAACGAACCGCGTTTAAAAACAACGCGGTGGCATTTTTGAAATTAACTAAAACTATACCAGCACGATTTAGGCAAAAACCGCGATAATAGGCCACAATTAATTTATTTTTGAAAACTGGAAGGAGATACAAACGCGGTTGTTCCAAGAACCGCGTTTGTATCTGCAAAACAATTTTTAAATTATTTTGCAGG
>Ga0099825_1002915_pt1 | contig 22827 bp, 10 predicted proteins | sample SiratroredBW_FD_76838 | JGI IMG/M metagenome (GOLD analysis project Ga0099825, IMG submission 76838) | Root nodule microbial communities of legume samples collected from California, USA - Siratro red BW | ecosystem: Host-associated > Plants > Roots > Nodule | place: USA: California | collected... | reverse complement strand
GTTTTTTTTTTTGTGTGTATATTTGTATTTATCTATGTTTTTATTTTTTTATTATTTTTTTTTTTTATTAAAATATTATTTTTATTTATATATATATATATATATATATATATATATATATATATATATATATATATATATATATATATATATATATATATGTATATATGTCTATATTCGTGTCATATTCATGTTCGAATTTTAATTTAAGTTATATATTTCCATACTTTAATCTTTTGTCTATACTGAAACAGTTCTATATATATATATATATATTCGTGTGATATTCATGTCCGAATCCGTATTTAAGTTATATATTTCCATACTTTAGCCTTTTGTCTATACTGGAACAGTTCCTAGTGTGACACATTTTGGCATTATGATGTGACACTACTAACCAAAGTTTTTCTTGGTTTAGGATATGAGTGAGTGGCCTGTGCTGAAGGCACTCCCATCATACGGTAGAGGAAGAGACGCAGCTGCTGGAAGGTACACCAGCTTCATATTTGGAACAAACCTCACTGATGTTATTGTCACAGGTATGCATGCATCAAACAATATTATCAACCCAGTAGTTAAGGTTGGTGAACCTTTTCATCAAACATCTGCTACGCATCAAAACTTTGAATTCTAGTTCCCAAAGTTTACTAACTCTCATTCAATGCCTTATTTTTCTTTTTTCTTTATTGGTCTTCTGTGTTATGGTCAATGATGTATTGTGTGACGTGTGTGGTGATTACTTAAACAGAAAATATTTTTAATATCAATTTCACATTACTAAAAATATTGTAAAATTGATATTATTGTAGGTATTGCGTTGAAAATAAATGTATTTAATATATATTGAAAATAAAGAAGTAGTTTAAGATTAATTGGTTGATAGATAATTATTTTTGTATATAAAAATGAAATTATGAGAACAAATTGTGGTGTGAAAGGGGACAATGGCACCATTGATGGTCAAGGAGCATTTTGGTGGCATCAATTTCACAAGAAAACATTAAACTACACTCGCCCGTACCTGATTGAATTAATGTTCTCCGATAATATTCAAATCTCCAATCTAACGCTCCTAAATTCACCATCATGGAATGTTCATCCGGTTTATAGCAGGTAATCTTTTCCCTCCAAATGTTGTTGCCAATAGAATGAGTAAATATTATGTTTTCTAATACATTTATTTATTATAAATTTAAGTTTATTAATGAATAATTATCTGACATAGTAAAATACTTGCAATAACAAATATACAGCAATATTATTGTGAAAGGCCTCACCATCATGGCTTCTCTCCCATCTCCAAACACTGATGGCATAAACCCAGGTATGCAGCTTAAGATTTGGTGACTAATGTATATATAGAGAACACACAAAGTAAAAATGTAAAAACAATACGAAATTAATTTGGTGATTTATTATTATTGTATGATTATGATTAATTTTTTTAACCTTATTCATGTTCTTGCTTTATATTTCACTTGCAATAATACATGTTACTTAAATTTTATCTTATTTTTATATGTGCTATTAATTTCAATTTATTTTCATTTATACATTTGAATTATATTATATTTCAAATGTATGTTAAAATTACCCTGTTTTGGCTAATATTAAATTTAAGAAAAATTTATAAATAAAAATAGATTGAAAATAATAGGGACTGGTTTCATCATTAATAATAAATATTTTACTTCATTAGATAAAATAAAATGAAAAATGTAAAAAAAAAAATCATTTATGTGAAAAGAAACGACATTTCTATATTGATACGCTAGTTTAAATTTTAAAGTTAAATTCAAAATTATATTGTCTTCCATGATTAGTATAATATTAAAACTCAATTTATCCAAAAAGAATTATTAAACTTTATATGGTGTCAAGTTTTAGAATTTAAGCCAAATATATACTTAAGTGGGAAAAGCAATGTATTTTAACAAGAAAGAAAGAAAATCTCCTTAAAATATGTTGCATAATAGTGAGAATTCAAAATTACTATCTCTCTATTACTAGGTTTTTTGGAAATTTTGCCTTCCTCCTTTTTGCATTATTTTCCCTATAATTTCTTTCAATCACACTAATTAAATTCTTAACAAAATCACTCCTGAATATAGAGATGCAATAATTATAAACAATGCAAAAGGAGAATATATAGAATTTCAGTAGTTTTAAGAGTAGGTGTAAATTATAACCAAAGTCATCATCAATAACTAACTAACTCAACAATTTATATATTTCTTACTTTGATAATGTGGTTACAAAAAGTCTTTGTATATAGAACTTCATCTTCTTTGTTTCACTTGTTATTTTGGCCATAGACTCATGCACAAATATAAAAATTGAAGACTGCTACATAGTTTCTGGAGATGACTGTGTGGCAGTGAAAAGTGGGTGGGATGAGTATGGCATAAAGTTTGCATGGCCAACAAAGCACTTGGTGGTGAGAAGGCTAACATGCATTTCCCCAAAAAGTGCAGCCATTGCCTTAGGAAGTGAGATGTCAGGTGGAATCCAAGATGTGAGAGCTGAAGACATCACAGCCATCCACACAGAATCAGGGGTCAGAATCAAGACTGCAGTAGGAAGAGGAGGGTATGTGAAGGACATATATGTTAGAAGAATGAACATGCACACCATGAAATGGGCCTTTTTGATGAATGGTAACTATGGTTCTTATGCTAAGTGCCACTATGATCCTAATGCCTTGCCCTTGATCAAAGGCATTAACTTTAGAGATGTGGTGACTCACAATGCCACCATTGCAGCTACCCTAGAAGGAATCTCTAATAACTCTTTCACTGGAATCTGCATGGCTAATGTCACCATTAACATCTCAGACAAAGCTACTAAACAGCCATGGACATGCACTGATGTTGAAGGGATCACTAGTGGGGTCACTCCTAAGCCATGCAACTCTTTACCTGATCAGGGGCCAGACAAAATCAGAGCATGTGATTTTCCACAAGAGATTTTGCCAATTGATATGTTAGAGCTTAAGAAGTGTAGTTATCACATTAAATATGCATGACAAATTTGTGTTAAGATGTATCATATAGTTCTTCATTTGAGTCTAGTCTTTCCCAGTCTTATCTAAAAATTATTGTTTGGATGAAATTTATAAAATATAATGATCATCATCAATTATCAACTTGTTTTTCTTGTTTGTAACAATAAATATTATCTAGGAAAGTCACTCTATTCACCCAAAATATTCATCAACATTGACATACATTTTGAAAAAAATAAAAATTATAAATTTATGAGATTATAAACATTGTAAATTTTTCTAGTATATCCTTCGATCTGACGATTTATAAACAAAATTATCTTTTTTATAATCTTCTTTTCAACAATTTTTAAATTAAAGAATTATTCATATATATAATCAAAAAATTTAATTTTCATTTAAATGCTCAACCACCTTAATATTTTTTATTCAAATTATCGTTAGCTTATTGTTTTTTATTTCTCAAATTGTATTAAATTAATTATCAAGAAAATAACTTTAAGTCTAACTCTAAGAGTGATCCGATAGTGCGGGTGATTCGATAAGTCCAACAATCTTGATTCTGATATCATATCAAGAAATAAATTTTAAGCCTAACCCAACCTTACAAAACCAGCTTATAAAATAAGATTTGCAGTCATTTATAAACTATTGAAATGTCTCATCTCTAATATACATAGGATCTCCAACATTAACATCATTATATACTAATTAACCACACCATACAAACATATATAAAATGAATACGAACATTAATTAAAAATTAAAAACTATATGTTACTTTTAATTAAAAAACAATAAATTACATTTTAAAATAAAAAACAAAAAAATTGATTAAAAATGCTGATTTAATATAACAATATATACTAAAAATGTTCCTAGAGCCGCGATTTAAAAAAATTTAAAAAAAACTAAAATTTACCAATAAACAAGATTTTTAAAACAAATTAAAGAAAAATAAAAACATATTTAACTGAAAAAATATTAAATAAATTATAATCATAATTCTAAACACGATTTTAATAAAAAAAATGTTTCAAAACCCCAACTAAGAAAAAATACTTTGAACTATTTATCCATATTTATAAAATTGCCTAATTCAATAATTATTAGAGTAAATTACACCATTTTTAAAAGAAACCTCCAAATGCCAAACTCTCATACTCCAAATGAAAGTCAATATTTTAATAGTATATATAAAACCAAATCTATAATAAAAACATAAAATGGTAGAGATAAAAACTTAGAAAGAAAAAATGTGTCTTAGGTAATGAAGGCATTGACATCTGGCTAAGTGCAACTGTAGCAAGAAATACTCCAGATAGTTGTTTGGTATTGCATGTGATGGAATGGAGTAGTTGTGATTCAAAACTTTCAACATCAATTATGTGCTTCTTAATGGTTATCTTTATGGTGATCTTTGTTGGCTTGTGATACTATTTGTTAGAGATTAATTGAAGGGATCAGAAAAATTCTGTGATGTGAATGAGTTTTCCAACCTCTATTCTAGTTACCAATCTCAATGAAACTTCACCAATATCACTTTTTAATGCAAGAAAATATTATTAGATTTTCTCAAATATTGTGTGCTTAAGATGTAGACTAATTAATATTTATCAGACATGAAATAAGTTTTTTAAAAGAATTAATAATAATAATAATAATAATTAATAAATATTTTAATGCTACATAAATAAAATACTTTCTTCGTGGAACTTTCTATATATATATATATATATATGACATTTAGGACTTTTGATATAAGATAATTTTTCAGATTTTTTAGAATATAAAATGAGAAATGTTTGTTTTTATATTTGATTTATGTTTTTAAAAACTGGTAAGTTTTTAACTTAGTTTTCCAAGAATGAGTTTTGCAAAGAGATGAGCATTTAAATTTTCAAAAACGGTGTTTACTTCAATAAAACATCATAACACTCTTATTAGATAATTTTATGTATAAATAAATAATTCTTTAATAAAAATATCATGTTACTTTTACTTTTTACAAAATTTTATGTAAATATTTCTAGTCAAATTTAGTGGGTCTTAAAAACCATGATTATCCAAATCCAAAATCTCCAGACATATATATATATATATATAAAAAAAAAAAAAAACTCATCTTTTTTAAACATCTCCTTAAGGCTTTAGCCATTAATATTTTTTTAATTAGTTGCTCATATATTTATAATGCATGAAGTATTGATTAAAAGTAGTTAAGGAAAATATTTAATGCATGGTTGAATTTTAAACACTAAATGAAAATGAAAACGCGTAAAAGTAACATACATGTTAATCAAATGACATCATTGGATGAAGACCTTCTTCAATGCCTAACGCCAACAATAAAATTTCAGGGTAAAAATTTTAAGAATTGTTCAAATACTTCTTTTTATAGTTTTTATAAAATTTATTAATATCTCACTCGTTTAATTACATTCTTCGCTGTTCAAAAAGAAATTAATATCTCACTCGTAAAAAGGAAAAAAAATATATATTTGAAAATTGTATAATTTTAAAGCATACATATTAATTTAAAATTACCTCTTTATTCTTGATTAATATTTCAACAAAGTGAATTTTCCACACCAATAAATATATTATGGAGTATTGATAATAATACTTCAAAATTAATCCTAAAGTTCGTATTTAAAGTGGTACAATCAGAAGATGTAATGAGAATTTGAATATTAAACCATTTAACTAAGTGTCATCGTCATATATTTACTTGAAGCTGGGAGAAAAATAATCCTCTTTTTGTTTTAATTTTTTTATTTAATTTTTAAAACTATAATATAATTTTTAAAAATAATTTGATGTTAAAAAAATGCTCTATTAAAAAATTATATTTTTTAATCATATTATGAATTATTTTGTAAATAATTAAGTATTTAGTTTTTTTCGCTGTCTTCTCAATTTATCCAAACATGCAAATGTAAACTATCTGTTTTCATTCTTTCTTTCTTATTTATGTTCTTCAAAACAAACTATACTTTTATTCTTGTTTTCCTTTTTTTCCCTGGTATTATTATTTTCTTTTTCTCAATTTTACTTTTCTTCCAAACATTATTCTTTTAGACACAAATAATTCATTGTCTAATCAAGACTAGTTTTTTTTTTTTTTTCATAAAATCAAACTAAAAAGTATTTTAATTTTGTGATGATTTCTGCTTCTATAAATGGGTCGGCAATAGTGGGGATTGGCGTTGTCTTAAAGGGAAAGAGAAGAAGACCCCAATAGAAAATGAAGTGAGAATTCCAATAAAATCATATTCAAATACCAAATATTTCGTAGTACATACCACACCAACCCAATATCCAACCATTCTAAACTTCTTCCTAAATTCACAAGGCATAATCATCACAACAAAACTACATTAATCTATCTTCATTGTCTTCGTATACATTAATCTATAAATTTTAAAAACAAGTTATGTAACATTTTGTACATGTATCATCTAGGATCACTACTTAAGGACATGTGTGCACAATAAGATTAAGAATACAAGTTCTAATGTTCCTTTCTCCTGAAGAGATTCCAACGAAACAAAACCTTCGAAGCAAATGGAAAGAAACAAAAAATCTACTCATGAATTTGGAGAAAACTGCACAACTCCTTTTTGAAGTTGCAACTGAGATTGAACCCTTGGACGCAACAAATAGAGTATCATTCTTTAGGTACATCATGGCTCCTCGAGATAACAAATAATCTTGGACATAGTACGTTTTTGTGTCTAGGAATGACAAAAACACCATTTAGTCATATTTATCAATTTATTTATCTAAGGGTTATTTTGGTTGGAAAAATGGATTTGAGAGGATATATTTAAAGGGATTTGAGTAGATTGTGTGTGGATGGTAGGGTTGTTTGGATTAATGGATAGATGGTAAGATTTGAAGGGATTTAAGGGGAATGGTAATGAAAGTTTAGGAATGATTTGATAAATGTTATAAATTTGTTTTAATTTTTTTAATTGATATATTTCTAAAATTATTAATTGACCCTTGTAGAATAAGATGTAAAAAAATTAAAATGAATTAAATTAAATTGACTTTAATATAAAAAGTATAAAAACTAAATAACTTAACTAGATATTTTTTAATAAGTTGATAATGATTTTATCTAACCCAACTTCTAAACATCCTTACTTTTTTGTTTTAATAATTTTATATTTAAAAGAAAATAAAATTATTTTTAAGATGAATAAAAAATATTTTAAATAACATCTTCTCCCCTCAATTTCATCATAAATATTGAATCAAATGAGAAAACAAAAATATATGTTTTCCTGATTTTCTTCAATTAAACATTAAATAAACATATTTTCGTCGATAAAAAAAAATAAAAAATAACATAACATGTATAATATACTTTTATTATTTCTTTTATAAAGTAAACAAGTTTTTATTAATTTAGTTATTTTAAGTCAATAATATAATTATGAATGGATAGATTATATTAAATATTGGTAGATTGAAGGGAGATTAATTATATTATAGCTCTTTTGAAAAAAAGAAAAGTATTATGAATGAAAATATATATATATATATATATATATATATATATATATATATATATATAATTATTAGAATCAATTATTTGAAAAGTTGTGGTTAAAAATCAATTTAATTTTCATATAATATATATATATATATATATATTATATAATAAGTATTCACTAATGCTAATAATAGTTTATTGTTTATAATTTATAACGTTTTTTATATTTTTTTAATTATTTTAGTATGAATTAATTTTTAAAGTGATGACCGATTTCTAAGGATATTTCTTAATTTCAATCTCATTTACTAGAACTATTTCGTAATTTTCGTCTTTCTAATTTATCCTCTCAAATTAAGTCAATCAAACACAATCCATCCATCACAATCTATTTTCTTTTATAATAAATCCATCTAAATTGGTTCAACCAAATATGCATTAAGGAAGAAAATAACTTTTGCTTATTTTGTTAAACAAGACCTAAACAATAATCATCCACCTTTTGAATTTTGAGAATTCATGAATGAACCTATGGACCATATCTAAACTTCCGCTATAAATACTTAGCATAGTTGCTCCACTCTTCACATATACCTCAAACAAATACCAAAGTGTCTTTTCTTAGGATGGAGCTCTTGTGGAAAACTCACATGAGGGTACAAGTGAGACCCCCTCTTTCCTCCTCTGTCATTCTAAGTTGCATTTTGGTTTCATATATGCAATTGTTTCCTGCATATACTTTTAGAGCTTATGCATGGAAAGCCCTTGACAAATATTATAGAACTACATGTATAGATATACCTTTATTTTCTGCATTTTTTTTCTAAGGGGTGCTTTGTTTTACAGGTGATTAGATTGGTTTGTGCTGTTCTTTTGGTGACACTGCTATGCTCAGAGGTAGCTGAGAGCAGAAAATCCAAAACTGTTGGCACTTCCTTCGAGTACCAAGCTATAAGTTGCAGGGCTTATAGTGCTTCATTGACGGATTATGGTGGTGTTGGAGATGGACAGACGTCAAATACAAAGGCCTTTAAGTCTGCAATCAGTCATCTGAGTAAGTATGCTTCTAAAGGGGGGGCACAGCTCTATGTTCCTGCTGGAAAATGGCTTACTGGGAGTTTTAGTCTTCCAAGCCATTTCACTCTCTATCTCAACAAAGATGCTGTTCTTCTTGCTTCTCAGGTATCTCTCTCATTTATGTTTATTCTTTGATGACCAAGTAATTCAATTTCTTGATTTGCAACAACTATAGTCCTGTTTCTCTTGCTGAGATCAGCTACATCGATTACTTGACACCATTAGTTTCAGTTAAAATCAAATCCTCACAAATATTGTTTATTATAAGACCCTTTTTGATAATTTCTTCCAATTTTCAATGTTTTTCTTAGTCTCCTTCTAAACCTTTTACACAAAAAATCTCTATACTTTCTATAAGTCGTTCTAATAGTCTTCTATTCACATGTCCAGATAATTTTAACTGATTTTCTGACTAAACCACAAATATCAGTTTCTTTGTATGTCCTCAAGGTGTTATATTGTTCCTCTATAGTGGAAAAAATTATTCTACTGATTCTGGTATTTGAACTACTGTTTTCTCACCCTGTTGTCTTCATCTTCCCTTTCTTGCATCTTTTGCTTCAAATCTCAAAAAGGAAAACCGACAATAAGTCAAGGAAGTGATGCTACTAAGCTTTCTTTAGGTGCATGGGAAAATAAATTACGTGAGTGGACTTCATTGATGGAAAACTAGTGAAACTAGTTTGTTATTTATCGCTGTCATAGTGTCATAGACTCATGACTTACTGATGAAATTGGAGATCTACCTTTTTAAAGGGATTCATCTGAGTTACAAATAAGGTAAAATGTTGGAAAAATGAAATTCAAACGTGTCACAAGGTTCCTCACTTTCTACTGTTACTGGAAAACTAGCTATCAAAGCAATGTTGTCAAGTAACTCGTGAAAGCAATTTACAAACTCCCAAACCTTTGATCAACTAAAAACTGTTCACAAACACACTTGATGACAAATGGTTCTATTGGAAAGGAACCTTCAATCCCCAAAATCAAGTCAATTTTCATCCCTGCACTTTTGGTTATTCTTCCTATAAACTAACTCTTAATGCCATAGTGTGGTCCAATACACTTTTTGTCTTTTTTCCATAGGGAACAGTTCGTAGTGTGGCACATTTTTAGCACTTTCATGTGTAACACCACTAACCAAAGTTTTTCTTTGTTTAATATTAGTTATTCATTAACATAACTTGGTGTAGGATATTAGTGAGTGGCCTGTGATTGAACCACTCCCATCGTACGGTAGAGGAAGAGATGCAGCAGCAGCAAGGTACACCAGCCTCATATTTGGAACAAACCTCACTGATGTTATTGTAACAGGTATGCAAAAAGTTGCATGCATGAAACAATTATCAAACTAGTAGTTAAGGGTTGGTGAACCTTTTCAGAAAACATGTGCCACGCATCTAAAGTTTGAATTCCAAGTTGCCAAAATTTCCTTGTTCTGATTCAATGTATTCCCATTAGGCTTTTTGCCCTCAAAAACAGTTTAGATTAGTTAATTGTTGAATGTAATATTCCTACTCAATGTATCTCTCAAGAGCTACTTTGAGTCAAATTAGACACAGTTATTTTCAGAACAGGCTGGTTAATCATACGTGACTAATGATCATGCTATAACCCTTAACCCTTTTTTGGTCCAATGAGATGATTTCTTAAATGCCAACAAAAAATATTTTCAATTTCATGTCATTTAAAAATTTTCTGTTAGTTCAATGTTATTAAAGTTGATGTCACTATTGGGGTGATAGGTGACAATGGCACCATAGATGGTCAAGGAGCATTTTGGTGGCAGAAATTTCACAAGAAACAGTTGAAGTACACTCGTCCATACTTGATTGAATTAATGTTCTCAGACAAGATTCAAATTTCCAATTTGACCCTCCTAAACTCTCCATCATGGAATGTTCATCCTGTTTATAGCAGGTGAGTTTGCCCTCTCACAAGGTCTTATTCAAGTTATAAATGGCTTCAAGATTACTCTAATAAGCCTTTTTACATATCTGAAATGTTGTTCCAATTTCAAGATTATGATAATCTTTTCAACACTATACAGCAATATTATTATTAAAGGCCTCACCATTATTGCTCCTGTCCCATCTCCAAACACTGATGGCATCAACCCAGGTGAGTATGTGAAGATTATTTGTTATATATATATGTATATGTATGTATGTATAATTTAGTTATTTATACATGATTGTATTATTATAAATAGTTTTTCTTGTATCAAATATGTATTTTCACGCTCTCACCTAATATGCAACTGGTAAGTTTTCTTATATCTTACAAGTATTTTAAAATTTTAAAATATATAAATAAAAATAAGTTGAAAAGAACATTAATCATTTTCATCATCAACAATAAATATTTTATTTAATTAGATAGAACTTAATCAAAGAAGTAAAACTTTTAAAGTTGCAGAGAAATTATGAAAAAAAAACCAAACTTTGAAATTTGCATGCTTTCTGCAGAAACGTCACTATATGGAATGTCAAAATTTAAAAATTAAATTCAAAATGACTTTTTAAGATTATAATAATCTTAAAATGCAGTTTATCCCGGGAGAATATCTTGAATTTGATATAGTTTATTAAGAGAAGACCAAATTCTCCATATGCAGTCAATAAATGGGTCTAGTTTGAATAAGTTTATTTGGTTAAATTCTTTTTAAAAATAGGTATATTATGAGAAAAAGCTCCTAGATATAATTAATTAATTAAATAGAAAGAAACTAAAAAGAATCTTTCCATAGTACTAAAAATAGTTCTAAGGACAGTGAGTGTATTGTGATTATCACCTTTCCTTGTTTTTGGCAATAGATTCTTGCACAAATACCAGAATTGAAGACTGCTACATAGTTTCTGGTGATGACTGTGTAGCAGTGAAAAGTGGGTGGGATGAGTATGGCATAAAGTTTGGCTGGCCCACAAAACAACTAGTGATAAGACGGCTGACATGCATTTCACCAGAAAGTGCAGCCATTGCCTTGGGGAGTGAGATGTCAGGTGGAATCCAGGATGTGAGAGCTGAGGACATCACAGCCATCCATACAGAATCAGGGGTCAGAATCAAGACTGCAGTAGGGAGAGGAGGGTATGTGAAGGACATATATGTTAAGGGAATGACCATGCACACCATGAAATGGGCTTTTTGGATGACTGGTAGCTATGGTTCCCATGCTGATAACCACTATGATCCTAAAGCCTTGCCTGAGATCAAAGGCATCAACTACAGAGATGTGGTGGCTGACAATGTCACCATGGCTGCTACGTTGGAAGGAATCTCCAATGACCCTTTTACTGGAATCTGCATTGCCAATGTGACCATTAACATGGCAGCCAAGGCCAAAAAACAGCCATGGACATGTACTGATATTGAAGGGATCACAAGTGGGGTGACTCCTAAGCCATGCAATGCTTTACCTGATCAAGGGCATAACATCAAAGCATGTGATTTCCCCGCAGATAATCTACCAATTGACTCGTTGAAGCTTAAGAAGTGTGCTTACCGAAAATGACCACACTTGTGTTACAATGTTTTACATAGTTATTTATTTAAGGCTAGTCTTTACCATCTTATCCAGAAATCTTGAAGAACAATGAATTTTCTGTCAAATTATTGAAATGAAACTATTTTCTTTTTGCTACAAGTTTATGAAATGGCTCTAAGCTTATTCGAATCTAAATACTATGTTGTTACATGAATCAAATTGACTGTTTTGCTAGAAGGACCCCTGCACATGTATGACTAATGAAATTTTTTTAATTATTTTGAATACTAACAAAGCATTACATTTTATGTCATACAATGGGAATATGGGATAATGTCTGTCCCCACAAATGAAAAGTTGTGTATTTTTATGGGTGTAAAGGATAGAAAAACTGGCAAGATGAGATCAGTGCATGGTCCTCGAGTCTAAAATGAAGAATAGAAGTACAACAAGGAGTTGGAGCTTAAGGATATTCAGCTGAAAACTGAGTAAAACTGCACATTTTCTGATCCTTTCCTCGGTACATCACAACAATATGATTATCTAAGAATCTGAGATGAGACTGAAATGAAAGAAACCTCACAACAACCTCAGATATGTCCAATATGTTTCATGTTCTGTGGTGCTCTGCAACTTCCCAAAGTAGTGCCATAACGTATATTAGTTATCAGGTATTTCACTAAGCATATACAACATAAATACAAAATCTCAGTAGACTGGTGGAAGAGGATTGAACTTCACAGATTCTCTCCAGATGAGTTCCTTGATATCTTCTTCAGTGAATGACGGTTGTTCAAAGTCAAAACTGAAAGGTCTAGTGCAAACGGGTTCCTCATTGATGTCGTGGAGAGGTGCCATGTATGGGTGGCTCAATGCTTCATCAACTGAAAAGAATTAAGAAAAGGATACAATTAATAAAAAATATAGACAAAAGAGAATTTCATTATTTAGATATAAACACTCTCATTGTAAAATATTTGTACGAAGACATCTAATAAGAAATCACTGTATTGCTACATCATCATTTCTGGTATGTATGTTGTTAAGAAACATGAGAAAAAAAAAATAGAGTATAAATGACTTCACAAAACTAGTTGGTTTTACACTGATGTTATGATAAGAACCTTGGGAGAACCACACCACAAAAGCTAGATATTGCAACAGGTTTTACACACGACCTAATAGTAACAGGTTCAAGATAACCATACAAATTTTAACAAAAAATGAGTATTGGACACTTAAACCAAAACAAACTTGTCATTGATCTGGTTGTTCTAAACTAAGAAATCATTTCTAGGCAGCAAATACAGAGACTTATAAGGGTGCCCTTCAAAACAAAATTGGAAAAAATTGTAACAGATTTTTAATTCTTAAAATCATATTTTAATTATTTTTTCTTGTGGTATTTGTTGGTGCTAAAGTTGTCATAACTTGGTCTTTCACATCTGCCACAATATCATTCCAATTCATATACTGCTCCAGGAACAATAAAAGTCACAGCTATTCACAAAACTGGGGAAAAAGTTTTGCATGCCGAATACCTGTAATACGCCTGTTAGGATCAAAGATAAGCATCTTCTCTAGCAAATCAACTGCACCAGGAGACATGTTGGGAAATCTAGCAGAAAAGTTTTGCTTTGGATACTGGGGAAGCTGTTTTACATATCTACGAGCATTATCACTTCGTAGAAATCCAAGGCTCGCATCATCGGGTGAACCAATCAGCTAGTTGAAATAAATGAGAATTTTCATTGTAGTGTTAGTTTTAAATCAGCAAGAAATCTAAAAAGCATCAAAGAATGAAAATTTACATTCGACCAACCAGGAAACCCTGTAATCTGGATCTATTGATAAGCTAGAACAGAATGGGACGATGACTAAATAAGCATTCTTTATTTAATCAATTATCATTTCTTACATATATGATTTCCTTAGGTTCTCAAAAGGCAAAAGCAACCAAGGGTACAAAAGTAGTCATAGAGAGTACAATTCTTCGATATTTTTCAATAACAATGGTCTACTCTACTAGTAAAACTACAGTAAAGGCAAGAACCAAAAATACCATGTCCATAAATAAAAACCTATAACATTTCACAACTTCAAAACTGGTATTCAATTTTGTAATTTTCCATTTCGACATGGTGATACAGGTCATAAAATCCGGAAGACAAAATCATAAAGATCCAAAATCTTACTAATGCGATGCATCTTTTTCGTTTGGGAATAAGTGACATGAGTGATGCACAGTTTTCTTTTCATATTATTTTATTTCAAAATAAAATTCTTATGCCACCAGACCTGAATCCTTTGGCAGACACCATTAAAATAGTCAACCCTTCAAAAACTCAGTTGTTTTTTCCTTGAATTTTCCCCAAATCCTATCATACTAAACCAAAGATATCAATTTGATGGAAATAAACCAAAGGTTCAAAATAATCAAAGTACCAACAACATTTCAGCAAAGCTTGACACCCAAAATTTACAATTGCATAAAGCTGTAGAAGTTGGAACTCTAATTTACAAGTAGATCCAACTTCCAGATCTAAAAGAAATACAAATAAATAAGAACATAACCAGTCTCAATAGATTTATGCTAGCAATCAGAACTATGATATCAAACTAATACCTCTGTGACCAGTCTCAGCTGATGAACATAATCTTTGCCAGGAAAGAGTGGTTGTCTTGTTATGATTTCTCCGAGTATGCAACCAACAGACCATATGTCAATGGCTGCAGTGTATTCTGAACAATTAAGAAGCAATTCGGGAGCTCGGTACCATCGGGTGACAACATACTCTGTCATAAAATCAGTTTCTGATGTAGTTCTAGCAAGGCCGAAGTCGGCAATCTTAAGGTCACAATTGGCATTCAATAGCAAATTGCTAGGCTTTAGATCGCGGTGCAAAACATTTGCTGAATGTACATATTTGAGTCCTCGAAGCAATTGATACATAAAATACTGGGGAAAAAAGAAAGATCTTAAGAGTTACTGTAAGAAAATATAAAAACTATGCTACACTGCCAGAAGCCTTAAAGACCACACTAAGTCCAAGCAGTGTAATAGATGATGTGGACCCCTCAAGTGAAATAGGAGACCGACACCACCTAGTACACAGACTGAGCTTTATTCAGTCTTCCAAGGTTCCAGGCTCTTCAGGATGTTCATAAGTATAACTACATTTTACCTATTGATTTGATACATAAAACAATGAATGTCATTAACCAATTTAGTTCAAAGCAAGAAGATTAAAATTACTAAGAAAATTTCATGGTAATTCAGCATATCAATGTAAATTGTAAAGCAAATTCGTATTCAAATATTTCTCTAGTCTGTTGTGGAGGAAGTGAAGAACATTATACACATTCAGCTCACATTTATATTGCATTTTTCACATAACTGGAGAACAAAGTTTTGTTCACAAATATTAATACAGATGAAAACCATAGCATAATCTTTCTAATGATTGAGTTTATTAATAACAATGTAATGAAGTCACAAATGAACACCAAAAAAAAGGTAGAAGAAATTTTCAGCAAAAGAATACCTCAGATAAAAGTTAATAATAGGTCTACACTTTAGAGAATGCTAGCATATAATGTTTATATGCAACGTAAAGGAGAGTAATCAAGTAAGGTATTATCCATGCAAAATGTTATTGTTCAAATCCTGACCATAAGAAGATATGTATCATTGTAGAGGCACAAATTCATGTCGGTGTTCATGCAAATTCATTAGTTGGCTCAAGTTTAAAGCATACTAGAAGAAATTAATTTATGCCATTGATATGATATCGGAAGTAAAACTTTGCAGAAAGTAAGAACTATGCAACTATTGTAGCTGTCACAGCTCTAAACATTGAACTGCAAACAAAAGACTAATTTAGTTTGACAGGAAAATCTAAAACTCGGGCCTATTAAACTAAGATGGAACCAATTGACACATGTGCAATATAGAATACTCGAAACCACAAAAATTTATCTTCAGAATATCTACTGAGCACTTTATTTTGGGCTTTATCTCCAGTTTGTGTAACTATACAACCAAAGGAGAGTACATTAGTAAAGCTGTTTTGTATAAAGTCTTCAAACTATATAGATTAAAAGTCCTATACTCAAACTAATTAATGTGCTCACCCGACAATGGTCATCAGTCAGTGGTTGATTGGAACGTATTATTTGATGGAGATCTGTGTCCATTAACTCGGAAACAAGGTATACATCATTGAAGTTTTCCTTCTGTGGAGGTCGTATAATATCTCTAATGGACATAATCTGCGTTGAAAAAATAATTGATAAGTAATCTTAGCAAGATGAATGCTACTGAAAAGTTTAGAGTCAAAACTCAACGAGGAAAGCCCAATCAAACACCTTTCATGAATCAAAGACAAGTATAGCTAGAGAACTAGACAGGTACTTTCGACGACTAAGATCAAAAGATTTCACCATAAACTGACTGCAATAAATGAAACCCTTTATACTAAAGCTAATCACAATCTGCATTTAAGCATACAAATGCATTTAAACAGATCACAGATCTACACATAAGATGGAAATATTATGTATAAGAAAAAGCCATAGTGGTGCATCAGTGCATCACATTACAGGATGCTGCCCTATGACATTTCTTCTTATTCAATATGCAACATTAAACGCTACAGATCAAAGCTTTCACAGAAGCAACAGAAAATGTGGGAAGAAACAAAGAATAAACTGAAGAAAGAAAGTAATAATAGGCCAAATAAAATTCACAGAGTCTCACACGGAAGTAAATAAGTTAAATAAAAGATAACATGGAAGAAAACAAGCTGTAGAAGAGTGCAAGTAAAAAAGCATTAAAGTTACGTTTGCATGATCCATGTGCCGAAGAAGTTTAATTTCTCGTAAGGTCCTCTTGGCATCTATTCTGTTGTCAAATGCATTGCCAACCTTCTTAATGGCAACTTCCTCGCCTGTCTCTGCATTTACAGCAGCACTGAATGAAACAAAAATTTGTTAGTGTTCTTCACATCTTTGATGACAGAAAATCTATGTCACGTAGAAAGTGAACTCCTAGACCCCAAATTTAATACACAATCCACAACATATACATTGTACTCCATGTAACTGAGTCTTAAAATACCAAGAACTATGACATTACATGAGCACCCAGAGATAGTAAAAGAATCATCCTATCTCATTTTCCACTTTGACTCCACCAAATCATAGTATCAATACAACTAGTTAAACAACAGAAACAAAATAGGAAGAGATATGAAAGTCTACGCACTCGGCAAACATTTCAAAATCTACAAAAACAGTGTCTGAGAAGGAGTAACATAACACACGATTCAGCTCATGAATCCCATCAAGACAAGGCAAATTGGTAAAAAATAAAAAACTACTAAGAAAAATGCAACAATTTGAGCACAAAAACAATCTCCCTCACCATCAAACTAAAATAACCAATCCAATCTTCATTCATCCAACAACCAGACCAAACACAATAAAAGAATGACAAAATTCTAAAGCAAAAAAAAGTTAATTACTTAATTCTTAACAAAAGGGGTTTGATCAGTAACAAAAACTAGTCCTTGCTCCTAAAGTCAGCTAATCCTAGACCAGAATAAGAAAGAACAGCATCATAGCTCAAAGCAAGACAACCCCTTTACACAAAAGGTAACAAACAACAAAACAAATGTAATAAATTCAGCAAAAGAAAAGACCTCCAAGAACAAAAAAAGGACTTTTTGACTTACCAAACAATACCATAAGCACCTCTACCTACAGGGCGAATAGGAGGGACATATTTTCTGGAAACTTCGAAGAGGTTGCCATAGATATTGTACTGAATGTAGCGTCCACCATGAGTTGGTACCCCTTTGATGTTGTTGTGGTCACCTGACTCAACAGCAGACATGTCTTGTGTCTCTGACCTCTTCTGAACTCAATTCAATACCAGAAACTGAGAAGGAGCTGGAGGAAAGACCCAATATAAATAGAGTGATTCAGAGAGGAAAAGGAGCTAACTTTGAGGCACTTCGGTTTGAAGACAGAGAAAGAGAAGTATGAGTCTGAGGCTTTTCTAGCGGACACGCATGTGTGAACCCGTGATCTTATTGACTTTTCTTTTCACTTTTTTTCATCAACGTTGGTGTGCTGTCTGTGATTTCCCATTTCCAATCCTTTCTTCCCCATTTTTTTATTATTTTGATTACCCTTTTTCTTCAGCTTCATCTCCCTTCCTCGAAAATCATAATTCTATCTACACTGTTACACATTTAGTTCTATATCTGTTGATTACATCTAAAGATTATTCTTTTAATTCACGTAGTAGTGATTTACTCTAATTTCTATATATATATTTTAATCTGTTTTAATTTATATAGTACAAAATTTTACAAATTAAAATAAACAAGTGTATGTATAAAAATTAAATGAATAGTGTTATGGTTCTGGTGAATATCAATATGCTACTTTATTTGCCTCAAATAAAGTATTATTAATTTTAAAAAGGAAATAAAAGCTAGGAAAGTTCCAACATTTTCTTTGTTTTGGTCAATGCAAAGCTCCAACTTTGCTATTAGTTTATGCAACTTCAATGCAGGTACAAGATGTTTTATTAATATTTTCAAACGCGTGATATGGAATTGAATAGAGAAATTGAAAAAAAAAAAAAAAAGTAAACATTAAAACAATATTCATGAAATATATCGCCACGTATTTAATTTTTTTTGCTGATGTTCCGAAGTATTTAAAACATTTACAACAAATGAAATATTTCAATTACTCCAATAATGCACAACCAATACGGTCTATATTTTTCACATCAAAATAAAATTATAACAATAATTTTATAAAAATTTTGATAAAAAATATCATATATTTAAGCATTCAGATTAACAATATTTATATGCGTATCAGTTCATAGTTTAAAATTGTATCATTCAATTGTAGTTAAACAATTTTTTTGACATATGTCATGTAAAGTAACGAGCACGTAAAAAAGTCTACAAGAAATGTTATTCTGTTTTAGAAACACAAACTTTGTATTTAACGTATTTTCATAGATTGCTGAAGTAATTTGCACTTATCAAAGTCAAGTCAATGAAGTTTCAGCTTTTGCAAAATAAATACAAAGTTCAAGTCTTCGTCAACGCAGCACAAACTCAAATTGGTTTACTTTTTGAACACCCAAACTTACAAGAATGAGCAAAATGGTGTTATCAGAAATGAATTCTCTGAAAACCAGATGCAAATTATAAGTAAATTTTACAGTCAATGTTTCATTTTAATCAAAATCTGTGTTTTTTGATATGCAGAATAGTCAATCTTCTTTTCCTTCTTACACTTTTGCTTTGGGTCCTTGTTTTCATCATCCCTGGCCCAAAGGGTGACCATTGAAGTTGCAAAGATAGAAACTTCCCAGATAGTGGTCCAAAAATGAATAGAGACAATGCATAAGACAAGAGTCGGAAACATAGGCTGTCACCCTATCCTTATGTCTTGTTCATCTAAAAACTCTCATACTCTTGAAGCTTTTATCCAATTGACACTATCATTCATTCCGTGGTTATTATTGTTCAGAATTTGAGAAAGAATCTAACAATAATATGCTAACTACAGCAATAAGAAAAACCATAAAGCAACTATCCAACTATAAATTATGGGACAATCCAAATATCTTACCTGTATTTGAAATATCAGTTTTTCGGTTGCTTTAGACCATATGTTTTCGTTATGAAAAGATGCAAATTGCAGTTTACAATTATAGTGACACATAAAATATGAAGTGAATGATTTTCCAAAAACGAGTAAAGATAGTAAATTCTATTATTGTTGACAATTATTAACTCAAGAATCACGACGAGTCAACTGAAAACAGATCTTGAGAATAACTTGGAACAGGGGTTGATGATAAAGTGATTGAATAACGGGGCAGATTGACTTGTCATAGGCTAAAGCAAGTTGACAAGTCAATCGACAGATCAATATAACAGAAGGTATTAATAACCTTCATCTGTTTCCATCCATAATAAAGTAGTAATCAAAGCTTGATATACAAAACAGATAAGGTTTCATTAACAAGTGAAGCAAGAATCAGAATTTTATATGATATGGGCCCATCATCATGTTTTCTACAAGATCTTGCATTTATTGAACATGCATGCGAACAAAATAATTCAGATCAGGATAAATTCTCACCCGAATCATCAAACTCTCGTTCATAGAAGGCTCAGCACACCCAATTCCATCTTCATGTTATTTTGAACAAAATAATTCACACTAAGATAAATTCCCAAAACCGAATCAACAAACTGGCATTCATAGAAGGCTCAACACATCCAATTATATATTAAACTTGTGTTTGCTATCACAGTATGGGAATAATAAGAATTAATTTTGACTGAAGACTTGATTTTATAAAAATATGGTAGTTTGATTATTGCTAGGTAAAATTGGTTTTGCTTCTCAACTGGATTGAAAAACTTACCAAGTTTTATAGCAAACTTCGTTTCAGGATAAAAACATCCAACAAACATAAATCACTTCACTTGAAAATCAAGTTTAACCAAAGTCAATTTAAAAAAAATCCATTTTACAAACGTTCAAAACCACATACTACTCTTACAACAGTTGGAAGCAGGGGGACTATAATTATAAGCTACTAATAGTTCCTGCAATTTTCTGAAACTTTTGCAAGAGACTTGCGAAATTTAGGATCCAAGCATCTTTAACAGTATGCCATAAACACCCACAAAGCAATCACCCAAATTGAGATAAATAAACACAACAATGCACCAATTAAAAGAGCTCTTAACTGTTCAAATCTCAAACAGCATACACACAATCAGGTTTCCACTTGCATAACCCATCAGATGATAGTCATCCCATATTCACACATTAACATAAGCAAAAAAGATGAAACATATATTTCAGTTGCAAAGTCAGAAAAGCACTAAATTTTTCACCCAGCAACAAAAAAAAAAATCCCGCTAATCATTAAAATTTTTACACTTGATCATATATACAATTTAGGTCAGGCTTGTATGAACAAAGAAAGATGATGTAACAATATTATTTCTTACCAGCCCTCACGGATGTGAATGCTGAGTCCATAAATCCGTTCAATCTGATATGTGGGCCGACCACAAGGACCGAAAGAAGAACAAACAAATTAGAAGGATTGAATCAAGTGAGACTTAATTCATGTGATCAGAATTGAAGAGACAAGATTCCTACTTCACAATGATGATCTGTGGCTAGAGTTTGGAAATTCTGGAGTAAAGAGTTCATATGGAGTTTGCATAAAACATGAAGAGACAAGGTTCTGATTTGATGGAAGGGTTTGAAAATTTTGAAACACTGAGATCAGAATCTTTAAACAAAACATGTAATTTGGTACTTAAGTATTTTTAAACTTGCACTTAGCTCAACAAATTACCTTGTGTAGCCGAACTGTTTTGAAAAAGTGGTTTGATAATTAAATTGTTTTAAGTTTGGTTATTTGTCTTTAATTTAGTGTGTTTAACAGTTTGGTTTGGTCCACAAGTGGTTTCCGCATACCCCTAGACCGTAAGATAAATAAATTCAGTGATTAGAAATTTGGAATCAAATGGATTGATAAATCACTATTGATACAAGAAGAATAAAACTATAACATAACAAGGATATGTTGAAAAATATATGTGATTGTAAGTCTATTTTACTAATCATATGATAAAATCCAACCAATACAAAGCTAATTGACAAGAAATAAGAGGCAAAGGTTGTACACTGGATTTTATTCCAAAAATTGGCTAGCAAAGCTCCAACACAATGGCATCACCAAGACCACTTATCAGGCCCAAATACATACAGCTAATGAACAATGGGAGAAGGAACAATTTGCAGTTTTCTGCGAACATCTTCCAAGTCTTCATGAAAGTGCCGCTCATAATACACACACATAAGATCAGTGCACTGCATGCCAGCACGAATGGCCCAGGGGAAGTAATGCTGATAAAACAATTTCCTCTGCTTTTCACTGAATCTAGCAGTGCCCCCTACAACGGACAGCAGGCACATAGGAAGCCCCATCTGCTCAAACTCAATAACCTTCAACGCTGTCTCCCCAATCAAGTTAGTAGGAAGCTCAAAAAGGGTATGCCAGAAGTCATGCACTTCACGAGCTCTCATTGTCACATAGGCCAGTTCATCTGTCTCCATGAACCGCACAGGAGGTCGATCATCTGGTGAAAACTTCCTAGATCCCATAAACCTAGCATAGGCAGCACCGAACGTGTTTTCCGGCAGGTCCCAAGCATGTCCTACGTTTGCAGAAACAACACGAGGGCGCTCCAATAACACAGCCTATAAATCAGAATTATAAAACAAAATTATTGGCTGTTACTGTAACATAATTGTATGCTTCAGCAGGCAAAAAAGAATGGAGTTAATTTGGTGATAACAATGATAGTGATCGTTTAGTGATAAGTGCTAAACTTGAACTCTTTGTTATCCCCAGAATAGTAAATAAACTATGGTTGTTGCTAGTACTCGCCATCCAATAAAAAGTAAATTAAATAAATGAACATCCAAAACAACATGGACAAGGAGAATATCCACATTAACCAAAAACAAATGAGTAGAAAAAAAATAAAGTAGCTCACCCTCCCTTCAGGGGAACTCTTCATCCTCTGAAGAACTCTCTCAAAAGCAGGCTTTCCAGTGGTCTCACCAAGAGCCGCTATCAAATCTGCTCTTCGAGGGTCCAACAATGCTCCCACTGCCGAACCC
>Ga0099825_1002912_pt1 | contig 22834 bp, 12 predicted proteins | sample SiratroredBW_FD_76838 | JGI IMG/M metagenome (GOLD analysis project Ga0099825, IMG submission 76838) | Root nodule microbial communities of legume samples collected from California, USA - Siratro red BW | ecosystem: Host-associated > Plants > Roots > Nodule | place: USA: California | collected... | reverse complement strand
TTTCTTTTAATGGAAAAATTTAATATATTTTTAATTACTATTATTACTATTATTTTTAACAAATTTTTAATAAACTGACTTCCCTTACTATTTCTTTTTATGAATTTTATTTTAAAACCTTATATATTGAATATAATGGAACCAAAGTCTCTTTTTTTTTTAAATGACAATAATATAATAAAACTAGATAACACACCCTTTTATTTTAATTTTTGTATTGTTTTATAATCTGAAATAATTTACTTGCCCGGACGAAATTGGGTGTTGATAATAGTTACGAGCCTATTGGGGTGTTGATGGTATCTATGTCTAATACACAAAGGAGTTGGATCATGGACTTAGGGTGCACATGTCACATATGTCCAATGGAAGATTTCTTGGAGATCTTTGAACTGAAAGAAGGTTGAGTGATCCTTCTCGGAAATAATAAAGTCTATAAGGTGTAAGGCATCTATTAGATTAAAGATGCTTGATGACCAAGAGATGTTGTTGCAAGAAGTAAGGTATGTTCCAAAGCCGAAGAAGAATCTTTTGTCAGTTAGTATGTTTGATCATATTGGTTTGACAACCAAGATTGAATAAGGGAATCATCTATAGTTGCTAGGGGGAGAAAAATAATGTATACATCTTAAGATGGTGCAATAGTGATCACACATGCATTTATAGCTAATGAGATAATGCAAGATAAGACGACGTTGTGGCATCTAAGGATGTGACACATTAGTAAGAAGGGTTTGTGGAGCTAGAGAAGCAAAACCTGTTAAGAGGTGATAAGATGGAGGGGTTGAAGTTTTGTGATAACTATGTATTGGGAAAGTCTCACAGATTGAAGTTTAAGACTTGAAAACAAGTGTACAATAGACCTTCTGAGTATACTCGCACATACCTGTGGGTGTACTGTGACCTCAGACTCATGGTAAAGGATGGATTTATAGATGATCACTCAAGGAGATTGTGGATTTATATATTGAAAAGTAAGACTGAAACTTTTCAGAGGTTTAAGAGTGACACACCATGATGAGTAATCAATAAGGGACCAAATTGAATGTGCTAAAGATAGACAATGGTTTAAAGTTTGTTTAAGTGGAGTTTAATGATTTTTGGAGGGTGGAAGGTATAAAGAGGCATGTGACGATTGCAAATACATAACAACAAAATAGGTTGGTTGAGAGGATGAACAAGACCATTTTGGAGAGGGTGAGATGTATGCTGCTAGGGGCTAGACTGCCTAAGACCTTTTGGGGAGAAATTGTAAACACAACCATTTATCTAATAGATAGGAGTCCATCGTCTGTTTTGAATTGTATGACTCCTATGGAAGTATGTAGTGGAAGACTTGTAGATTATGAAAATCTAAGGGTCTTTGGTGCCTTAGCATTTGCACATGTCAAGAAAGACAAATTAGAAGCATGGACTATCACATAAGAAAATCTAAGGGTCTTACACGAGAAAGCCCAAATGTACAGAGGTTAATTTCGGCTATCAGCTTACATGTTAGGTTAAGAAGGACAATCAAACTTACACATAGGTTTGAATATGTTGACCTTATCATCTATGCTTTAATAGCAACTAAGAAGATAGAAGATTCAAAGTCTAGAAGCTTTTAGGAGGTTATAGAAGGTGCAGAAGATCACAATGGCAAAACCACATGTGGATGCTTGTTGATATACCAAAAAACCAAAAGGTGGTAGGATGCAAGTGGGTGTTCAAGAAGAAGAATGGAATACCAAGTGTGGAAAGTCAAAGATTTGAGATTTGGTTGTGTTGAATCATTAGATTGTCTCATGTTTAACATTCATTAGACAATCTCTTTGATTTGTGTTTTGATGATAACAAAATCAAATATTTAATCATTTGTTTTAATAGTAATTTGCAAAGCTGCAAAATAAATTATTTGATTTGTGTATATTAGACCATAAAAATTTGTAAGGTTAGATAGTCAAAATTTATCAAAATTAGGTAGTCAAAGCTACACTAGACGGTCAAAGTCAGACTAGGCAGTCAAAGTGTCTATGCAGTCTATACGAAGTATATGGTTAAAGTGTCTAATCCGTTTTCCTCAGATTAGATACTCAAAGCGTCTACTTAGTTTATTTAGGGTAGATTGTTTCAACATCTATTGGAGTGTTTCACATTAGCCGGTCTCATATCAATTTTTAATTAAATTGATTATAGATGATAAAATAATGTTTTAAAATAAAATATTGTTCAGAAAATAAAATTAATTGAATCTTAATTGAAAGATAAAACATGATTTATCAATAACATTGTAAAGTCAAAAGTTAATCTTCTTTCGTTGTTTTTGTTCATCTTTACGCGATTTTCATGAAAAGATGAAATTAATCATTATTGTTGTTAACTTAATCAGTTTTTGCTTAAATTTTGTTTTTATTTTTCATCTTTAATATATTTAAAGCAAAAGAAATAAGGAAATTTAAGATGAAGTTGAAGCAAAAGATCATCGAGCGTCTACTATTATAATGGTGATAAAAAAAATTTGTAGAGAAGTTGAAGCAAAAGATTCAAGTTATTCACTTAGTTTTCCCTCATAATTAACACAAAAACATTTAGAAATATTAAAGATGTGAGTATATTTCAAATATCTAGTTCTCAAATGAAGGTTCAATCATCAAATTTCAAAGATTTAGTTTTGAGCGCTTGGTACTGAAAAATATGAGAATTTTGCAGAAAAAAAAAGTTCTACTAGTAAAGTTTGAGTTCAATATTTATAAAAGTAACTTAGAGGATCAAAACGAAGTGGCAAGGCATGAATTTACCATATATTCGGGATTATTTGGAGTGAGTGTATACTTATTTCTAGCATCTAGTGATTCTATATTTTTTTTTCAGTAGCATCTTTTGTATTGGGTGAGTGTTTAAACACTTGTAATTCTTCATTTTGAAGTTGTACTAAGTGAGCTTTTTAGTATACTCTTTGTGAGATTTTTTTTTTTTTCTGACTAGTCTTGGTCTTAGGGAAGATCAAGAGGGTGTTACCTGGAGTAGAGAGAATACTTTGTTTTTACGGAGAGGAGGGAATAATTGTGTCACCTTGAGATGCGATAGTACTTGATGTAATCGTAGTTATTAATGAAAGCTCTTAGATAGTTGCTTAGGGGACTAGACATAGCTCAAGTTTGAGTGAACCAGGATAAACATTGTGTTCTTTTAATTTAATTTTCATTGTTGATTATTTATTGTCTACTGGAATCAAGTTTGTAGACTCCATTCAACCCTCCTTTGTAGAGTCAACTACATCTTCAATTGATATCAAAGCTAACCTTTGGGAGTTAGTTCTTAACAAGACAAGAGGAAACAATCTTAGGAGACTTGATGAACTCTAAAGGACAATCAATTAATCGTCCATCTCTATGTAGAGGAGAAAAGTGTGAGCTTTGGAACCTCAAGATGACTACCTTTCTTGAGCATTGTAATGTTGATCTACTGGAAGTGATAGAAACTAGAGTTCTTTCTTTGCTTGATGCTTTTGAATTTTTTTTCCATGGAATACTTGGTCTGAGATGAACATAAACAACGATATCAATTAAATTATAAGGCAAAACATATTTTGATTTACACTTTATCCGAAGAAGAAATTACAAAAGTTCACACTATGCCAAGTGCTAATGAAATATGGAAGACTTTCACACTAGCACACAGAGGATCAAAGGAAGTTAAAAGAAATAAATTAACTTTACTTAGGAGACAATATGAAATGTTTTCTATGAAAAACAATAAAACTATCTAGTCAATGATAGCAAGGCTACAAACTATTCTTAATAGTCTAAGATCTATTGGAACCATTATTAATCAATATAAGATTAATAATAATGTTTCGAGAACTCTTCCCCCACAGTGGAAAGCATAAGAAATAAAATTGAAAGCATTAAAGTATCTAGAAACTATGCAGTAGGAGGTGTTGGTAGGAATTTTACTCATCTGGAAAGTGATGCCAAAAGTGTCAAGGTTAAAGATCTTGGTCTAAAGAGTTCACAAAAAATGAAGAAGACAACTTCTATCAAGATTTAGAGTGATATAGATGATTCAATAGAAAGTGATGATACTGATGACGAGGAACTTTCATTCCTCATAAATAAATTCAAGAAAGTTTTAAAGAAGCATGGAAAGTTTAGTAGAAGATTTAAGCATAAGGACCATAAGGAAAATATCATTAACTATGAATGTAAAAAGTCAGGATATTACAAGTCAAAGTGTCTAGAATTTGAAAAGGATAAAGAAAAAGGTGAAGAAAAGAAAAGAAGTCTTATGTCTACTTAGAGGATCTAGACTCTTCCAACAGGGGGTACTTGCAGAAGGTGGTTAAGAGTTTAGCATGCATGAATCTAAACCTATGAGAAAACCTTTAGGATACTGCACAAAACTCTTAATTGTTCAAGCTCCAAGTACAGAGGATGAAAGGAGGAAGATTAAGACTACCCCGTATGCTAATTAAGTTGGTAGCACATGTATAGAATGGTCTATAAGAGACTAAATCTGGCTCATGTTGTTTGTGTTGTTAGCAGGTACATGGAAGATCTTGGATATACTCATTGGAAGGCTTTGAAATGGGTGTTGAGATGTCTGAGAGATGACGAGCACATAGACATTAGACTCCATTTCGTGAGAGACATTATTGTGTCTAGGAAGTTAAGATTGAGAAGATAATATTGGAAGAAAATCTAGCATATGTGTTTACGGAGTCCTCACTAAGATCAAGGTTCATATGGTTTCTACAACTGGTTAATTTTTCACTTGAGGAGAAAGGAGGTTGAAGTTGGAAGCTCTTCCATTATTTGGAGCCAAGTTGAAGAATTGTGAAGATTAGCTCCAAATCATATGTAATTGATCATTTTCTGAAGAGCTTAGTCACATAGTCTAGTTAGACCATCTGATGTTAAATAGAAGAAGACAATCTATTTTAGTAGTGTTAAGACAAGTTATATCATCTAGTACTTGTTTACTGTAAATGCATTAATAGTTTTTGCGTTGAACGGTTTTCTATTACTCCTTAGTATTTGGTTTATATAATGAGGCCTCATTGGCTTGGACAAAATACATTGTAATGTGAGTAGATCCTGTATATAGACCATCTAGTATTAATAAAAGTATCTTCAATCTTGTTCTTTGTTATTATTAAGAAACTAACACAATCGATATATAAAAGTTCAACAAAATTATAATCACAAAATTATTACCACGTACATTTTTGTGTTATTTGTTAGTCAACTCGCATAAAAGTTGTTACGAGAATGATTCGTTTTGCATTGGTAAATTTAAATTTTTATTATTGGACTTCTTATGCTTTAATCAACTCACACAAACATAGTAAGCTCAATCTATGTGTTTTTTCTCCTAGAAAATATATAGAATAATATAATGAAAGTTGTTGGAAATCCTAAATCGTCTAAAAATAAAACCAATTTGCAGTATATAAATAGGGGAAATCCTCACTTTATGAACCAATTTTTTAAGGTTGAGTTGGACTTAAATTTCACCTGACTAATATAGTATCAGAGTTATTAATAACCCATCATAGTCAAGATTTGAGCATATCATGTCACTTGCTATTGGGTCCCCTTAATTCCTACACTCGATGTCCTCTACATAAAATGATGTATTGGAGATATCATATCGACTAGAGATAAGACCAATTTACAATAAATAAGTGAGGGCTTGGGGTGCTTCAACCATTTTCAAAAAATATGTACAACTAATAAGCTTCAGAATTTGCTCTCTAATCTCGAGCTCCTTCTTTCCCCTCACAAAATAAAAGCGACCTAAGATAGATGTGTCACCTCCTAAACATATACACATCATGTTGATGAGGTCCCTAAATCAATTCAAATTTCGTATGGTATCCACATTGTTGGCACGCTGTTGTATGTGATTCACTTGTGTTTGCTCTCCTTGTGTCTATGTTTCTCCTTTATTTTTAGTACTAGTGACCTTAATTGTTCTTTGCACCTTTTTTTTTCCTCCCACTCTTGCTTCTTATTTTTGCTCCATATACTTCAATTGCTTGTTGTTTATGCCGATATTCTATCTCAAAAGCTTTGTTGATAAAACAATTTTACTTTGCTCAATATTAGATTAAAATGTGTATAGAAAACATACTTTGTGCTCCTGAGATAGATGGACAAACCCTTAGCAAATTATGTATATCTAGATTATATAATATTGAACAAAATTGAAACCCACTTGCAGACTTTACTCGTATTTTTTCAAGAATTTTGAAGAGAATTAATTTCCAACAACTAGTCACCCTCAATAACCATATGTTTTCCAGTTTTGGTTTTGTGATCTCCCCTCTCCAATTACAAATACCCTGCAAGAAAATCAATCCAATACCATACACACTAACATGTTGAGATAAACTTAAATTTCACTACATTAATATGATACCAGAGTCATTCATGAGATGACATTCGTAACATCTCAAAAATTTGTAATGTTATATTTTTCTAATAAAATGTGTCAAATTATATTATTTTTGAATTATTTATATACCTTTTATTTTTAAAATATTTTAAGATATACTAATAGAAAGGTTAAATAAATTAATTAAAATTTATTAAAATAAAATAATAATGACGATAATAGTTAAATAAAAAATGTAAATAAATTGACTTATCTCTTTGAGAGAGATACACATGTTTACAAATATCAATTATTCATAATTATTATAAGCATTAATTACCATGTGTATATATATAAAGTGGGGAGATACGATGATACCAAACAATTCCAAGAAAGGAGAAAAGAGAATAAGGAAAGAAGGGAAAGAGAGAAGAAAGAGAGAGAGAGAAAAAAGAAAAATAATAAAAAAAAAACTTTTGGTCCAAATTTCATTTATGAGAGAAAATAGATATCTATTATTTTATTTATATATTTATTTTCTTAGTAAGTGTGCCTAACTACATTAATTTTTTTTATTTAGATTATTTAAATTATTTTTATTTATGCACTGATTCATTCTATTTATTTAGATTATTTAATTTATCTCTAATTACGCATTGGTTCATTTTTTTATCAATAAAAATAATGAATTAGTGAAAAGTACAAAGGGGTGCTTCAACCCATATACATAAGTCAACAAAGATACTTTAACCATATTAGGATACACCCTCATCACAAGCTTTCAGTTCTTATGTATAATTCCAAAAAACCAAAAAGATTATAGAACAATTTGATGTTAGAAAAAAATCACAATATACAACTAATATCCAAAAAACTCTACTCTCTGGTCCATCTTATTATATTCTCATTTTTAACATTATATCATCATTACAAGAAAATCATAAATAGTGACCAATTTTCCGGTCACTAAATGACCAAAATCGATTACTAATTAAAACAGTGACCGATTTAGTAACCAAATAGTGTCAGTCACTATTTTGTTGGTCGTTGATGTATAGTTGTTAAGAATCTAAAAGGATTCAGCATTTGATGAAGTCAAGTATTTGAACAAAGGCAAATCAAAGCATGAAAGCTAAAGATGAAGACTTAGGCCTTGTCTTAGAGGGTGTGAATGAGTGTTACTGAAAGTAATGGTAAACTTGTGCAAAGCTTAGAAGAAACTACTTGGCACAATACAAACTTACTTAAAACAAATAACAAAGCATAGCAAAAGCATTTAAGAAAAATTAGTTTTGAAAGTTCAATTTTTATTTTAGCAGAAAATAAATCGATTTTATTTTCATGAAATTGACTTATTCGAGGTCTCCACCAAAACTATCAAACTGTTTTAGGAAAAAAAGTTTTGGGTTTTTATGTTTTTTAAATACCTAGACTTTCTTTGAGCGAAAAACGAACAACGCACAGAGTAGAGAAATACGAACAAGAGTGTCAATATTTTGAGAGAAAAAGATTGCTTGGTTTTTCAAATATTAAAAGGGGTTTTCTTGAAGAACAAAGAACTTGGAAATTGTACTATGCAATTCGAGTGGTTCAAGCCTTTTCGTAGATTCACCTTCCTTGGAAATTCAAGAAGTTTCTTAAACTCAATTCTTGAGCCTGTTTGATTCAAGTATTGCGCTCTTGGCTTGTATAATTGTAATTCTTTGATACAATTGGGTTTTATTGGTGTTATAAGGTTTAATATTATTATAATCTGAATTATTTAGGGCTGCTGGGTGTTAGTTCTGAAATTCAGAGGTGTATTGTATCTTTCAGGGTGCAAGAAGGGTTCTTGATTGTAATTGTGTACAATTGAGTGCTATTAATGGAATTTTTCTTGCTAGGGTTGCAAGAAAGACTGGATGTAGCCCTTGAGGAAGGATGAACTAGAAAATAAATTGGTTTATTCATGCCTGAATCAATCTATTTCCTGTATTGCACCTTGTATAATTGGTCATAGAGATTTGTGAAAGCTTTCATTTTGTGAAAAATGTTTTCATTGCTTTCTAAAATAAAAAAATTTGTAAAGTTCAATTCACCCCCTCTTGAACTCAGCCTAAACATATTTTCAATAGTGGCCGAATCAGTGACTGAATTAGTAAGCAATTTTAAAAATTAGTGAATATTATTTTTATTATAAAATTATTATTATTATTCATTTCTATTATTCTTATTATCATTTTTATTACCCACCATTAGCTAGTGTAATGAAGTTTTGTACAAAGTGCACCAAGGGAAACTTGAACCTATAGGCAGCTTGACAGAACCCATAACCATCAGACCAAAATGACTTTTCTATCATGTTACGATTATTATACTTATTATTACAATTACAATTACTATTATCATTATTAATATTAATAATAATAATATTATTATAACAATAATAATACTTTATTATTCTTCTTATTATTAATATTATAATTATAAATATTATTATTATATAAAATGTGTTATTATTATTAATATTATTATATTATTATTATAATAATAGTAATATAGTAGTTATTATTATTATTATTCTTATTAATATTATTATAATAATACTATTGTTATTATTTTTATTATTAATATTATAAGTACAAATATTATTATTATAATAAAACTGTTATATTATTGATGAGTCATTATTTTCTCTTATTTACTTGTCTGTTTGTACCTATTTTGATGAGTGATTTGTGCTTGACTACCTATTATTTTCGCAATTTCATTGTTTGGGCTTCATTTACCAGAAATTCATAATTTTGTTTAATTCAGATTTTCTGAGCTTATTTTATTATTATTTTCAGGGCAGCTTTGGAATTTTATTAGGCTTGGAAATTAATTCTGGAATTGAAGAGGAGTTGCCATAATATTAGTTTTCATTTTTAGATTTTATTTTCAGTTTTTATTTGTTGGACCAAAATTGAAAAAATTTGAGCCTATTAGATTTATTGTTGAGCACTTATTTAGGTCTAGCCACCTGTTACACAGAGGAGGCGAACAGAGAAGCATATAGTTTTTTATTCTCTGCTTTTGGAATTCAGTTTGTTTTCTTTCTCTAGAAAAATTGGTTCTGTATTTATTTTCTTTTCTTGCAATTACGTTTTATTTTTCTTTCAACTTAATTTCGTTTTCTATTTTAATTCAATTTCATTTCCTATTTTAATTTTGTTTTGCATTTAATATCTGTTTGCTTCATTCAAATTTAATGGAAGACTAATTTATAAGGTTATCCTTTTGATTCAGATTGCAAAGAAAATTTGAGATTGTTGTTTTTACTCTCTTCGTCTATTAAATTTTCATCATTTTATTTTCGTGCTTAATGTTTGTACTATTTCATGCTTAATGTTTTAGTTAATATGCAATTCGTGTCTTTGTTCGTGCTTAATGGAGTGTGTCACGGGTTGCTGGGATGGAATGAATGATGTATCTAAACGCTTAATTTACATATAGAAAACTTGTGTTAATTCTCACTTAGTTAATTAATTCGGGTTGGAATTAGGGTTCAGTGAGTTGAGCGTGATTTTTTGTATCCTGTGATAAGTAGACTGCAATCTAATCAAGAGGGTGATCTAATTCGGTTAAGGAAATTTAATTTGGTTTTGTTGGTATTTTATTTTATTAATTTTGATTATTTCACGAAAACCCCCTACTTTGTGTGTTTAATCCTTTGACAGAAAACTAGGTCCTTGAGAGACGATTATGAGTCACTTCCTAATACTACATTTAACTGTAATTATTTGATCAAATACAACTTCGATCAATTATTATTAATATTATTATGTTATTATTATAATATAGTTATTATTATTATTTTATTATTAAAGTAACTAAATATTTGGTCACTATTTTTGTCACTAATTTGTAAAATAACTTTTACTCAATAATTTGGTTACTGATTTCAGTTACTAATTCGGTCATTGATAGTGACCAAATTTCTCAGTTACTAATTTGGTTATTGATAGTGACCAAATTTTTCAATCACTAATTTCAGTCACTATTCAAAAGTTTTTTAATTGTACATCCTCAATGAATATACCACTAGTTTGTAGTTTCATATACACATAATGTCAATCCCACATTATTTTCATTGTGTTAGTAAGCATGTTGTTCAGAGTTCTCTTTAATGATTACATTAATTGTGCTGATGGAGCTCTAAATCTCATATAGTTGATAACACCTCCTCCTTATATTTAACTTCCTTTTTGTACCTCTAAATGCTCATTTCCAGTTCTCTTTCACATGCTTTAGTTTGTTCTTACCTATAAAAACAATAACGTAGTCCCTATTGCATAAAACATTTGATTTTAGTTGCACACTGGTTCATTTGATTTATTTATGTTTAATTATGTACTAATATATTTTATTCAATTTATCATGAGTTATATTTATATTCCTTATGTCATCTCACCAATATATCTAAATTTTTAGTTTTAATATTCATGATTTTATTGTTATTTTAGAAAACAAATATGATAAAAATAATATAAATTTTATTAAAATAATAACATTTATAATAAAGAAAGATTTCACGATATTTTGGTTGGAGATTTGTATAATATCTCATTTTTTACATAATAGGAACTTTATCGCATAGAAATTCTATAATAAGCCTAAATATAAATCTCCATACATTCATCATAATATTTCAAAATATACTTCTCTACATGAGATTTAATATAAATATCTTCATACAATCACAAAATAAAATAAAATTAAATAAACTAAAACTTCTCCATCAACTCAATAAGGAGATACATCACCTGTCAAATCCTCTACTCACGTGAACACACGATCATTGTAGGTTTAAAAATAAAACGAACACCACACTTAAATAAGGATAAGCTAAAGAGTTTAAAGAAATGTATACTCATAAATTAAATTTCCATCTTAACCAAACTACAAACATTAGACTTTCATGATTCATCTCATGCATCACCTTGTCATTATCACATTTCTACAATGACTCATATCATAGATATATTTACTCACATACAAAGATATTTGACACTAAAAGAAAAAATTAAATTACAGACGGAATTTTATCGATAAAACTTTATCTATCGATAAAATATCGTTATCGACGATTTTATCGACAGATATCATCCGTCACTAAATTTATTGACGGATTTACCGACAAATTTATCCTAAATCTGTCGGTAATTACCGACAAATTTATCCTAAATCTGTCGGTAATTACCGACAGACTCAGAAATCTATCTGTAAATTTATATACAATCAATTTACCGATAAATTTTGAATGTTTCCGATAGATTTTTCTCGTTGGTAATTTTTTTTTTTTAGTGTTGACTCTCAACTTCTCGAATACTCTTGCATTGAATTAGACTCAGACCTACTAGACGACCCTTTCAACTATGAATCCACACAGTCCCAAATGAACATAACCTTATCTGATAGGATAAATCCATATATCTATCATGACCAACTATTTCAAACTGCAGATTTAGTTAAATGTGTTGGATCAAGCGCTTACTACTAGGCCAAAAGTCATAACCATTAGTCAGGTTGTAACTCTTTCTACTTAAGAGCCTCCGCCACAGGACAATTGATGCCACCCGCAACAATCTCCCCCTCAACAATTTTTCCACTATACAATTGTCACTCTGGAAATTGAACTCGTGACCTTGGCTCTGATTCCAATTGTTGGATCGAGCACTTATCACTAGGCCAAAAGCTATAGCCATTTGTCAGGGTGCAACTCTTTCTACTTAAGAGCGTAGTAGCCCAAGCACCACATTCGATTGTGACTCGGCTTATCTGGCCTCTGGCACGAGACAATTGATGTCACCTGCAACAAAATGGATCTCCTTTATCTCACCACCTGGTACCTTCATTTACCTACAAATTTTTATATGTGAATAAATTTAAAACTACCTACCGATTTTACGTACACATTTATTCTATATAGATTTTATATACGGATTTTACCTACAAATTTTATCTATAGAAAATTTTGTAGGTAAATTACGTACAGATTCTAATATGTGAGTAAATTTGACATTACTTATAAATTTTAGCTACAAATCTGTTACCTACGAAAAAAATGCGTAGGTACACACGGATCCAAATTCGTATGTCATTGCATTTAAATCTATACGTAATTACCTATAGAATTTTCTGTAGATAATATTAATAATTTTATTAATATTATTATTAAAATTATTAATATTTTTAATATTATTACTAATAATAATAATAATCGTTATTATTATTATTAACATTATGTAATTAATAGTATTATTTTTATTGTATTTAATATTAGTTTTATTGTTATTATTATTAATATCATTACAATTATTACTAATATCATTAATAATAATAATAATAATAATATTATTATTATTATTATTTTAATGTTATTATTATTATCAACATTATTAATATTATTAATATTATTAATATAGTTAATAATATTATTATCATTACTATATTTAATATTAATATTAATTTTATTAATAATAATATTAATATTTTTAATATTATATTATTAGTGTTATTATTAATATTATTTTTTACATTATTTTTATTAATTTTATTAATATTATTATTAATGATATTTTTAATGATATTAATATTATGATGAATATTGTTATTGTGATTAATATTATTATTAATATTATACTTATTAATAATGGTAATGATAATAGTAATAATAGTTATTATAAGAATAATAATAATGATATATGATTACAAAATTAAAGATGCAGTGACTTATATATATATATATATATATATATATATATATATATATATATTTAAACTATAATGTAGTTAATTAATATGTATAGAGCCATCATGTAAGATAAAGTAATAGTAATAAAGAATATAAGACTCTCATTTCTCTCTAAGAAATAATAAACAAATAGACATATAAAATAGATTATAATATATATATATATATATATAAACCTTCATCTTATATATTTATTTTTTCATGATTATTTAGAGAATAATTATATCTCAAATTTTAAATATGTTAATAATTTGATTATATTAATACGTTAAAAGAATAAAAATAATATTACAATATTCGAAATCATTACAAATTTATCCTGATTTAGATTCTCATCGAACTTTATCTTATGATAATTTTGTAAAGCGAGTTGAGTTTCATTATCTAATAAAAAATAAAAAATATAAGTATTCAAAGATTTCTTAAACTTCATGAAAAGCTTAGACTCGAGAACAAATCTCGTTTAGTAGTAATCCTACAAATTGAGTGACTCTGATATCCATTTTTATTTTATTCTTTCAGTAAACATAATCATCCACTGAAGAGGTTTGGTAAGGGATTTCTCTGTGCCGTGTTCAATCCTTCCTAGGTTTTCAGATATTTTCCTCTATCTCCATTGTATTTCTCAATCATTTGAGGTTGAACTTTAAAGTTTAAAATGAAATCTTCGCATGGAGAGTTTTTATTTTTTATTTTTTTTTATCATGCATTAAATTTCATTTGATTTACTTTATCAACTTTATATCTCTTCATAATGTAAAACAATCTTCTTGCTAAAGTTTGGTAAAACTCCTGTCATGTATGTCTGATAAGATTTATTATAGTAATTCTCTTTATCTTCAGTGCACAAGAAACACCTTTCTATAGTATTTTGACGAAGAACGTATTTTTGTTCTTGAGCACGGATCAAACTTTTAACCTACTAGAAAACATAATATGTTTAAAGAATTATATTAATAACAAACATAACATTATTATGTCATAAAAATCCACCCCCACAAAGTCATGAAAGTTCTATCTAGAAACCAACTGACTGAATTGTATCCTTATAGATGAAACAACTTATGATAAGACAAATCTATAGTCACTACCTTAAATATATTTCACTGTTTGTTAACATACAATTTTTAAAGATATATAATTATATTTGGTCTAAAAATAACTTTTCACTCATATATCTTTTTTTTAAATGATCTAATATCTTAAACTTAATGAATAGTAAATTTATTCTAATCAATTGAAAAGTTTCACCACACTATATTTTTTTTTTCTGCTGAATAATAAGTTATTATTAGCTACTTGACTTAGGTTAATATTATTTTTGAAGATTTATTTATTAAATTGTTTTTTTATTTCTAATTTATTTTGTTCTTGATTTTGCTGATAATAAATCTTGAAATCAATTAATATCTTAGTTTTTGAATAGTTAAGATGATGTGACCTTTTATTAATTTTGTAATATTAAGCAATTCTACCCAAGTTAAAAAAAATTGAATTAATTGTACTTCTAATATTCTAATTTTTTATGAATTTTTAAATCTGTCTAAAATTCTAATATAATAAACTAATAACCAAAAAAAGAATATGAGGGTATTTTTTAGAGATTTTATAGCTTCACTTGAAATTGGGTTGGGTGTTGACATCTTAAGTATGTATGTGGGTCAGCTTCCAAAAGCAAGCAAGCAAGCTAATTAAGGTGATTAAATTTCTCATCCAACTCCTACAACAATGATGGATTCCTCTTCTCATAACATGCATGCCCCACACCACAATTAATCCTTCTTACTCCCTCACCATACATAGGTGTCATGGATAGCACAGTCCTTGGCAAGATTGTTGGGATGGAAAGAAGATCAGAGTGAGACACACACAAGGTGGTCCAAATCAACTTCAAGGAATCAACTTTCATAAACCACCATTATGGTGCTTCTAATCAAAACTCATACTAATTAGAAGTTAACCTTCAAGTTATAGGAAATTGGACAAATATTCAAGAACATTAAAATATATTAATTTTGAATTTTTTATTTAAATTTATTAAATTTCAACAAAATAGTTTAATCACTATTTAATATAATATTTTTAATATTTAATATCTTAAAATACTACTAAGTAAATGTTTTCCTTAATGTTCATCAAGACTTAAAAATCAGGTTTTGCCAAGAATTTTTCATTATTTCACTTAATGTATGCTGACAATATTTTTAAATCAAGTTTTGCTTAGATTTTTTTTATATTCTTAAGTTTTTTTTTTTTTTAAATCGAGTCAAATTTAGAAAAACAAAATTCAAATTAAATTTTGACAAATAAAACGCTAGCAACTATTAAAAAAATTCATCCAGTTATTAACAAAAATAATCTCGACATATTTAACTTAAAAAAATATTTAGTTGATAAACTCATGAATATTCACAGAGGAAATTGAGAAATAACTTTTATTTATATCCATATATCCGTACTAATTCTAATTTAGAAATAACTCTTATTTATATCCGTGTCCACGGAAAAGTATTCCAATGTCATCTAAAAACTAACAGTATAAATATATTGAAAAATTATAATTTATATTGATTGAAAAATAGTTTCACACTTCAATAAAAAAACTTCAACCAAGTTCGAGTTAATACTGTCTAGAGGGAGACTAGTTTTACAATGTCCTAATTCAGTTCGAGCTAACAATGTCCTAATTGGTGCCAGTGGACAAAGCTTTAATAGAGATTGAGCTAACATATAGAATTTTAAATTCTCACTTTTATGTAAAATTTGAAAATTTCCTTTTAAATTAATCTCCTAAACTTTTAAAGTTTTAATTTCCTTTTAAATTTTCTAAGCAAATAACATATTTATTATTAAACATTTCAAATTCTTTATAGAAATTATTTACTCTATAATAATTCTTTATTTAACTTCTATAACCACGTGCTTGGATAGTAATTTCACAATTTCCAATAAATTCAATATTGAATTTCATAAAGTCTTTTCTTTATTAATATTAAACGTATTTAATAATTGAAAAAAAAAAACAGTTATTGATGTAATTCAGTCGATGTCAGTTGAAGCTTTTTCTAACTAAAGTTTGCTAGATTTTTTTCACCTAACAATAACAAGAATTTTTCTCTATTTTTATCCGATGTTGACCCTAATTATGTTCTTTAACATTAATTAAAATTATTTTTTCTTTCAACGTTTTTCACTATTTTTGATAAGAAATATTGACTAACATTAATCAAGAAATAACATATTGGTGCAGAAATAACCTCAACCAACATTTTCTAAAAAAATGCTTGTGCTTATCATTAACTAAAAGTAATCTTGGTTGATGTCAACAAAACAAAATCATGTTTGACATGAAAAACCTCATTGATGTTGTAACTTGGAAAATAATACTGATTTGAATTATTATAAAATAAATTTTGGCAACAAAAGTAAAATAATGTTGTCTAATCAACAATATCCCAATTAGACCAAGTTAGACAAAGTCTTGTAGTCTCAACCGAGATGATGATTTCTTAACTATAAGTTGAGCTAAAGATGCATCCATCGAACTAATAATATATCAATCTGAGTCATTTATAGACCACTGAAAGAAAAAAGTAGAAAAAAATTAAAATTCTTACTTTTTAAATAAAATTTAAAGTTATCAAATTTTAAGTAATTAAATTATTTACGTAAAATTTAAAATTTTAATTTCTTTTTAAAAAATTTACCCAAAGAAAACATTTTATCAATCTAAAAATTCTCCCTTCAAATGCACTATAAGTTTTTTTTTTCTACATGTGATGTGATATCTTAGTTTGATTCCATTCAATTGGGCGTTAGCACTGACAAGTTATTTTTTGAGAATGGAATCTGTAAGGTTTAAGTTTCAAGTCTTTGTAAAATATTGATTATTGGAAGAAGATATTTTATTTAAGTATTAGTTAGATTTCTAATCAAAATTAATTATCAACAAAAATTTATACCTACAAAAACTTAAAAAGAAACCTGAGTGCAAATAATAACTTGATAATTTGTAAAAAAATTAATACTTTCAATTTATTGTTATCTCAGTTTTTGATAAAATACTATTTACTGTTTTTCAGAGTTAGAACGTAGGCTTTTAAACACTTAAAATAATGGACCTCTTTGAAAATGATACGTATTGGAACTAACAAAGGATCATTCTGGAAGGGTTTTAGTCATAAACTCCATACAACCAGTTAAATAATTTAAAATTTTGATATGTAATTACTTTAAAAAAATACTTATATTTTATCCACTCAAGTAGGATTATCTCCCATTAAAAATACATGTAATCTCTATTAAAAGAAAAGTGTAATATTTAGTTTGCCACAGCGAGTTGATAAAGTTGCATATAGCTAATTTTAGAAAATTAATGTCTTGGATCCTTAGACACCATCAAACTTCTCATTCAATCATTTGTCTAAACGTTTCAAGGATGCATTTATGATGTTGCACGGTTTAGCAACAACTACTTTCAAGATAGGAGATACTTCAACTAAAATCTGAATGACATAAATTCAATATCCTTTAGAAGTTTGGTAATTACTGCAAAGGGGTCATTCAAGCCAAGAAAGTTGGTTGCTCCAAAAATTTTCATCATCACAAATGCATGGATCTTTCTGAAGATGAAACAAAGTAGTGTAGGTTGAAGCATGCACAAAAGGCTTAGAAAAATAATTTGAGTATTCTTAAAATGAAAAATCTACTTCTAGCACATACATGTTGTTTTCTAATGAGGAGACACCAACGAAGATATACCAATACTAACTTTGGTTCTAATGGTAGAAAGGCAACAAAAAGGAAGGCAAAAGTAAAACCAAAAGCAAATGACAGAGACAGAATTTACAGTTTTATAGTACTATAGATAAACTTAAGAATATTTCTTATGATGATTAAAACTAGAAGAAAGAGAAAGCATTGAAGTCGAAGGAGTTCTAGGGCTTCTTCATGAATATATGTATGAATCGATAGAGAGACAAAGCCAACATTGTGATATACTGTATGACATAGTTTGAAAAAAAAAATGCATGTATAATTATGTAACTTTTATTTGTTTAATAACTTTAGATATTTTAGTAGGTTTTTAATTATTTGTGTAAAATTTTGTATTGCTTTAGTATTTTTGTTGTTGATAATACCTATGTTGTTATTATTTTCAATAAATTATTCTAAATTTGAGACACTTTTTATTTCCAGCATCGCTGATAAAAAAATATGATTATTGTTAACGTAGTGCTTACATATGCTGCACAATTTTATTTTATTTTTACGCAGAAAACAAACTATGCACTCATGGACAAATCTTAGTGCAAACAAAGTAAAGTATGCTGTAGAAAATAAATGCTATTAGGCCAACCAGCTTAAGTTTATCATAGTTTTAAAGTAGGAATCATTTGTAATGTTTCTTACTTTGAACTTTAAAACCTGACACATTGTAGTTAATTTCTGTAGAAACACTTTTTGTATTTCTAATTAATATATTATTTGCTGATAAAAAATATATATTGTTCATTGTTATAGTTGCTTACATTTGAGGGAAAAAAATAGTATAGAAAGGAAACATACGAGGAAATATGCCTTGTTGACTCAAAATTTACTTGTGAAATAATCGTGTATTGATAATTAAACTATAGAGGTAATGAGGTAATTAATTTGCAAAACTGACAATAACCACAACCCTAAAGCATACTCAAAGGATTAAAGAGTATTCTAGTCTCTTTCCATTTTTGTTATCTAAGAAAAATTATTCAATATGGTATTCTTGCAATGGGAACAAGCACATGTTTAATTGCTTAATGGTAGAGATGTTTAATTGCTTAATGGTAGAGGAGGATAAAGGGTTTATTGTTATTAAAGGAGAGTACTACAATAGGGGAGCGGACAATATGTAACGATGACAATTATGAATGTTTACTCTCCTTGTTCTAATAATGAGAAATATACATTGTGGGCTAAAATAGAAATTATGAATACCATAACTAACAATATGGTGTAGTGTGTGGCAGGTGATTTCAATGCACTCAGATATCCTGGTGAGAGAAAGGGCTTGGGTCAAGGAAGTGATAATAGAACTGGAATGGTGAGACTTAACGATTTATAGGTAATTGTGAGTTGTATGATATTCTTACTGTGGGTAGGAGATACACATGGTATAGATCGAATGGTGCGTCTAGAAGTAGATTGGATAGAGTTATTAGTGTGTGAAACTTGGTTGTCAAAGTGGCCAAGATCGACACAATATATCTATAGTAGGCAAGTATCAAACCACTGTGCTTTGGTGGTAAAGAATAGAATGATAGATTAGGACCCTAAGCCTTTTAAAACGTTTGATGTGTGGCTCAAAGATAAGGGGTTTAAGGAGGTAGTTAAGAAAGCATGGGATGTCGGTGTACAAAGTGAAAATTATAAATTGTTTGGAGAGAGTGAAAAATAAATTTAAAGGGGTTAAGAAGGAGCTAAAATAATGGAGGGATAAGGTGTTTAATAGTGAAAAAATGACAAATTTTATATGGGATTGAAGGTATTGACCAATGCGACAATGATGTCTCTTTACAAGAAGACTTGAGGGTGAGGAGGATGTAGTTGTTAAGTGATCTTAGAGTTATTTCTGAGAGAGAGAGAGAGAGAGAGAATGCAATGTTAAAACAAAAATCTAGGGTTGAGTGGATTGAGAAGGGGGGCATGAACTCTATGTTCTTTCACTCTAGGCTTAGATGGTGGAGGATGAATAATGAAATCAAAGGACTACATATCAATGGAGAGTGGTGTGAGGAACCAGATCGGGTGAAAAGTGAGGTGGTGAATTGTTTTTAAACTAGGTTTGAGGCCCAATCAAAGTTTAGGGTGAATCTAGACGGTGTCCCGTTTAGTACAATATCGGTAGTGGATAAGGAAATGTTATGCAGCAGTTTTAGTGAGCCTGAAATACTAGCAGCAGTTAGCCAATGTGGGAGTACAAAAAGTCCAGGACCGCAAGGGTATAATTTTCATTTTACAAAAGAGTAAGTGGGAAATCATTGGGGCAGATGTGGTCAACGCCATAAATATTTTCTACAACTCTGGCTACATACCAAGGGGGTGTAATGCCTCATTTATCACGTTGATGCCTAAGAGGGATAACCCTTCTATGCTGAATGAGTATAGACCCATCTCCCTAGTTGGTTGTGTGTATAAAGCAATCTCTAAGATATTAGCGAATAGGCTCAGGTGGGTTTTACCGAAAGTGATAGACAAATACCAAACTACATTCCTTAGTGGTAGGGGTTTGTTGGATAGTGTTTTAGTTGCCAATGAAACTATGGATTTTTTAAAGAAAGTGAAACAAAAGGGGGTTATAGTGAAAGTGGATTACGAAAAAGCATACGACTCAGTGGATTGGGATTTTTTGGTGTATATGTTGGGTAGGTTGGGTTTTAACGATAAATGGGTCAAATGGATAAAAAACATGTCTCTCCTCTACTTCAATTTCAGTATTGGTTAATCGTAGTCCTACTAAGGAGTTTAGACCGAGAAGAGGGCTTAGACAAGATGATCCACTAGCCCCCTTTTTGTTTCTCGTAGTGGTGGAGGTTTAGCCGGGTTGGTTAGGGAAGCATCTAGGACTAGAGTGTTAGAAAGGGTAGGAGTTGGCTATAATCATGTCGATGTTAAACTCTTACAATTTGCAGATGACACATTATTCTTCTGCCAACCTAAATTCCAGTGCATTATGGTAATTAAAGCGATACTACGATGTTTTGAAATTTCTTCCGGACTTAAAAGTTAATTTTCACAAAAGCCATGTAGGTACTATTGGGGTGAGCGATGTGGATATGACAATCTTTGCTAAGTGTCTTAATTGTGGTAGAATGGAAATCCCGTTTAAATATCTAGGTATGAAAATGGGTGGGAATCTTAGAACTTTGACATTTTGGAAGTCAGTCATTGATAAGATCAAGTCTAGATTGTCTACATGGAAAGGGAGGATTATTTCTATGTCTGGAAGGGTGTGTCTTATTAAGTCTGTATTTAATGCACTGCCCCTATTCTATTTCTCTTTCTTTAAAGCTCCTGCCATTGTATGTAAAATCATAAGAAGAGCACAGGCTAAATTTCTTTGGGGTTGGGATTTTGAAGGAAAGAAAATTGTATGGGTTGCTTGGGATAAAATTTGCTCCCCTATTGATATGGGTGGGCTAGGTATAAAAAATGTAAGGAAGTTTAACGTAGCTTTACTAGCCAAATGGTTATTGAGGCTCAGATTGGAAGAGGTGGGAGTGTGGAGGGACATAATTGAGTCCAGGTATAGTTCTTAGAGGGAGATGGGTGTTACAGTGGGTGATCGGGAAGCCTCTACATGGTGGCGAGACCTAGGTAAAATAGGTGATACGCCTAACCAACGTAACTGGTAGTAGGATTAAATGGAAATAAGATAAAATTAATGGAAGATAAATGGATCAGTGATGGATCACTTAAAGAAAAATTCCCGAGGTTGTACATAATTTCATCATGCAAAGATAACGTGATTAGTGAAGTGGGAGAGTGACAAGTATTGGGAGCAGTGAAGTGTATACTTGGAATCTATCTTGGAGGAGAGAGTTGTTTGTGTGGGAAGAGGAACAAGAAGAGCAGTTAAAAATCCTCATAAATACTACCCAATGGAAGAAGAGTGTATCAGATGGGTGGATTTGGAATGAGGGCAATCTAAAGAAGTACACAGTAAGATCTGGGTACAGAGTTTTAAGTGACTTTATAGCAATTCTATTAACATCAGGGAGTTATGGAGTCTGAGTGTAGCAGGTTCAGCCCAATTGTGTGTTTGGAGGGCAATGTTGGATAAACTTCCTACTAGAATTAAACTGGATAAGAGAGAAGTCATAATTCCTAGTAACTTATGTCCTTTGTGTAAGAAGAGTGAGGAAACTGCCTAACATGTGTTCATTAGTTATGAAATTGCACAAAAGGTGTGGGATAATTATGATAGGTGGATAGGAATTTCTTCTGTAAGGCAGCAAATAATAGTAAATCATTACCAAAATTTTCATCTATTAGGCTTTAATAGGAAAATAAATACAGTGTTGAAGGGTGTGTGGGTGACTATAGTGTGAGAGATTTGAAAGCATAGGAATAGGGTAGTCTTTAACAATGGGGTAGTGGATGACCTGGAGATTTTTACACTAACACAACTCAAAGCATGGTCCTGGGAAAAGTTTAGATGACAGAGAATGAATTATTCTGTTTTGGATTGGTATATTTGCCCTATGCTTTGTCTAGCTAATATTACCTAATGTCGGTAATTTACATATGAGGTTTGTCTTGTACACAGATTTGAGTTTGGAGGTAATTGTTTGAAGGGAGTCGAAGGGGTGGTACTGGTACTTGTGTGGTTGTGCTTGCAGGTAGTCTTATCTAAAGCAATAGAGGAAGCAACAATACTTGGATAAAGGTGTACAAGGAGTCCAAATAACAATAGCAGTTGGGGAATCAAGTGTTTGGGGTCGATCTTGTTTGCACATGTATAGCGTTACATTTTGCTTATATTTTGTTGTGTAATTTCAATGCTGATCAGGAATCCAAAGTGTGTGTCCTGTGTTTAAATTTTCTTTGTATTTAGGTGATTTTAGTTTTCGTTTTTTTTTTTTTTTTTAATGTTTTATGTTTAAAATTGTTGGTATTTTTTGTTTTTAATTTTTTTTAAGAAAGTTTTGTTTTTTTTTATTG
>Ga0099825_1002908_pt1 | contig 22854 bp, 9 predicted proteins | sample SiratroredBW_FD_76838 | JGI IMG/M metagenome (GOLD analysis project Ga0099825, IMG submission 76838) | Root nodule microbial communities of legume samples collected from California, USA - Siratro red BW | ecosystem: Host-associated > Plants > Roots > Nodule | place: USA: California | collected... | reverse complement strand
TTAATAAAAAAGGAAAAAAAAAAAAAAAACTAAACCAAAATGAACATGGAATGAGCGTCAAGTTCATCGATGGTGCAGAAGGTATCTTCTTCCACATAAAAATGTGCATATGTAAAGACATGGAAAAAAATACACTGTTACTGGACATAAAAATGCACTTGGCACAGCCTCCCAACACTAAAATTTAAACTAATCTCCAATTACCGCCATTCAAAAACGAAACCTCCACAAACATCAACCTTCCGTTTCCTTAAGTCACCCAAAGAGGTACAAAAGACTTCGATGTCAAAACGAATTGGACCCGACAAATTAATCCGTTAAACTCACTCATGGGTTAAGCACAACCTAACCGGTCAAAAGTTGCATGGAATTGTGTAAACCAATCAACTTGGTCATTCCTTTTTCTTGAACTAAATTGAAGTTCACCCTCTTCCGCAATTTATGCTAACTCGTTACTGTTTAAAATTGTAAAGATCCATAACAAGAAAATTTTCATAAAAAAAAAAGAAGAAAACTAGAACTAAGGATAATTGAACATTGCAACTTCAATGTTATAATCATCTCTTAAGTTTCAAAATTAAATTTCCTTAATTAACTAGTCCTGTAATACTATTTAAAAATGTAACCAAGTAATTATGTTAGATCATTTCATCGTGTTCCTCCAAACATTTCTTCTGCAACCTCGCAAAATATAAAAAATTTCATTTTAGGTTTTCTTCCAAATTGCGTAATTGAAAAATATTTATTAATTACACAATCTAAGTCACTTTTTCAAAAAGAAAACTTCCGATTTGCATCGAAAAACACTTTCAACTTTTAGAATAAGGGTAAAATGGAAATTTTTATCCTTATGCAGGTGCAAAAGGAATGTATGGAAGTGGAGGAAGAAATACCCTTATTTAACGTAATCATTTTCGAAACTACGGTTATAAATCATTGGTCCAGATACTCATTTTAAAGGCCAACTTAGGGTTTTGAACAGCATAAAATTCGAAAGATACTCGAGTTACTGACCACCAAGGGTAGTCTCAATTACAAAACCAAGTGCATAAAAGAAAAGTGATGTCTTCAGAGAAGGACAGGTATAGAGCTTCCTTTCAAGCCTTTAGGTTCTGATATGCATCTACATTAATAAATACCACCCCTCAATGCAAGCACCAAATGAAGTACTGAACCACCCTCAATGTTATACTCTTTAGCTGTTTTGTCATCAGCAAGCTGCTTACCTGCATATATGAGTCTGCAGCAAAATGCAAGTCATAAGATTCTAATGTTTCCAATAGAATAAAATACTTTATCCATTTATATAGTACTTAAAGTGAAACCTCAGAGATATAACATGAAAAGGATGAAATACGTCAGATAAAAGAACGAGGATAAAATTTCACTGATACTCTAGATTATCAAGCAAATCAAATGCAACTGATATATAACATTCGCAATTAGGCGTTCACCAGAACATTCTCCGTCATCAATGAGTATGCAAGCTTTACAATTTGACGGGATTTCTATGAATATAACAATGACAAGAAGCAAATAATGGACTACTACTAATAATTTTCCAATTCAGCTGGGCCATAAATTTATGGATGAATAAGGATAAGCATTTCAAACTTTTTTTCATATTACACACTAACCTAGGCTTAGCTTTTGTAACCCAACTTTTGTTTAGGATTCTCTTTTCTATAAAATGAAGGGGTCGGCCGAATACAATCTTACAAAAGTTTTTGAGAAGAACCTTGGGAAACTACTACACAAAAGCTAGTCATTCTAGTTGAAGAGTCCAAGGCCTACACCAACACTAGAATCCCATCTCTACGTGAGACTTGAATTCCATACCTTACAATTGAATGCAAACAGTTCTTAAAAATTAATTAAATTTTTCATTGTACAAAGCCCCAAAAACAAAACTAAGACCTCTATATAAGCTGATTTGAGGAGCTTCTACTTCAAGGAAAATCTGGAAAAAGCTAAACAAAATACCAACATTGGTTTCCAGAAATCATATTTCAGAATATAAACAAAGTGATAAATGAATTTTATTAAAAAGCCTAAAAGAACAAGGCCATATAATTTTCTCATTTTCTATCATTTCATCACAGTGGCAAGATTGCTTATAAATCTATTTCACTCGACCGTATGATTGTCAAATATAACCCTACTACAGGAAGCTCAAAATAATGTACACCAAGATATTGAATCAATGATATCTACATGCATGGATCTAATATCTGTGTTTATGTATCAAAACAACTGACAGGTAATTATTCAAAAATATAATCAGAAACAGAAGCTTTTTGTAGTTAACAAGTGACATGCACATTTCCATGTAACAGTTAAATCATGTACTGCTGAATTAGCAAAGACAGCCTCAATTAAAACAAAAAGAGAGAAAACCTCTGCTGCACAGGTGGAATTCCTTCCTTTTCTTCTACTCTTTCCTTGATCCGGTCAATCGTATCAGTTGGCTCAATGTCGATTTCAATTTCTTTTCCAGTCAGAGTCTTCACTTTAATCATGGTTCCTCCCCTGAGCCTCAAGACCAAGTGAAGGGTTGATTCCTTTTGTATGTTATAATCAGCAAGTGTGCGGCCATCTTCCAGTTGCTTACCGGCAAAAATCAACCTCTGCTGGTCGGGAGGGATACCTTCCTTGTCCTACAAAACACATTCCACCCAACGTTATTAGAAACTGATGATGTAACTCAGACATAGAGGCTCCCTTTTTGAAGAGCAGCTCAAATGTATTTGGACCTATCTATCTGCAATACATGTTTATCAAGTATTTTCAGTCCAGTCAAGATGAGTTTATCAGTACATAAGCGAGAACACTTGAAATGGAACGAGCAAGGGTAAAATATTCTGCCCAAAGAATGATTAATGTTGTTGCTAGTGAGTGGAAGGTCAAACATTTTACGGTCATGCCTGTCAGTCAATGACTGAAAATTTGCAGGCAAATCATCCCCCAAAACTCCTTGTTGGAGCTCATATATCTCAAGCCCAAAGGACTACTATTTCCACGTAGCTATAGTTGATAAATCCAATATCAAAATATATAAGCAAAATTTCGTTTAAAAATCTATTTATTCAACTAGGTTATAATGAAAAACTTCAGAAAACATTGTATTAATATCCAAATCATGGAAAAAATATTTGCATGGAATAAGATGATAGGAATTAAACATGTAAGCATATCATTATACAAATCATGCAATTATTGCTTGAAATTACATGAAAAGAAAAAGTTCAAATTTTAAATAAAATCATAGAACTAGTAGTATATATATCACGTGAGTAACTATGTATGTTATATGAAAATAAACACTTTGAATTAAAATATTAATATTAACTTACAAAAATAATATTTGTATTTCATATTGTATATAATTATAATCAAATATATTCCTTTTCTAGGAGTTGATTATGTTAAAACTAATCTTGTGAAAACCGGCTTGGCCTAGCTGATCTTCCAGTTTAACCAGAAGCCAGTGACCAGACCAGTGACCCAAACTGGCTGACTGAACTTGGAACCAGAAATATATACAACCAGGGCGACCTAAATGGGTTTCATGCGAACCGGTCACCCGGCCAAGTTTAAAGTAGAACAGTTAAGAAAATTTGGTAACATTTCGGTATTGCAAAAATTTAATACCATGAACTCTTAGGAAGATAGCTGGACAGCAACCATTGGACTAAAGCAAAAGATTAGTTTTTATGACAAAGATAACTTATTTTATTTAAATAACTAAATATAATGTTTTTTAGATAAAAATAATGATTATAATTCCATTTATAGAAACTTTGATTGAAAGAATCTAATATCTAAATGCATAAGATATGGTCACCTATAAAAAATGTTCTTAATTGTGTATAAATAAATTTTGGAAAGATTATTGACATAAATTGAAAAAATAATTTATAAGCATGTCATATCTTGAATTTTATCATGCATACATAGATTTTTGACAGATTATTAATATTTTTTGTTCTGTTACTCAATCATGAATTGTGATTTTACACGTTGACTATGAAATTATACATTGTAAGATTTTATTTGAAATTTGGAGTAGATTAGTCAAACTATATGTCAGATACATACATACATAAATATATATATATATATATATATATATATATATATGTGTGTGTGTGTGTATGTTTCTTTTCTATAATATAAACCCGGTAAAACTGTACTAATCCATGACAAACAGTCCAACCTCTAACTCACTAACCCATTGCCTCAACCAGTTCAAGTTTCACAACGCACAAATTTATAGCTTTTGCATCGCATAGGATTAAATTAAGTCTCTTATATTTGGTACCATGAAGCCATTATCAAAAAACTGTCCAACTGGATTAATAGAATAGTGTATTTATCCTTCGTCAGTCTAGATTTTTAGAATCCTTCTGTCGTAACATTCATTGTTTAATGGTTAATGTTCACAGAAACTTTATTATTTCTTACCACTTAAGTCAAAGTAATTTTGCTGCATGCATTTGGATGTGAATTCCAATATATTATGTGACTTCAGTTCTGTGCAACCACTCAGACTGATGGATTTAATCAATATCTTGGTTGATTGATAATGGTTTTAGCAAGGAACAACAAGGTGCCCTTAACTTTCATTCTTCCTCTACTGCTTTAGGATAATATCCTTAAAATATATCAATTTGAAAGATGCAACTGTGTGAGATTAATTTTAAGCTATATTTATATTGCATTATTTCCCTAATTCATTTGGTTAAAGTTCCAATGCTTATACGTTATTATTTGGTTCATTTCAGGATATTGCCAAAATGACAACGAAAGACTTAATAGACAATGTAGCATAGTTAAGGTACTGCAACTTTTGTAAGGAATATAAATACGGTTGAAATAATGGAAAGAAAAATAAATGAATAGGAAAATGTTGTAGAAAGTTTGCATATGAATATATAGTGTACTACTTAATAGATTACTTAAAACTAACAACAAATAGATTACTAGTTAATTTATATTTTATAGTATTCGGAACCACCCATGCCAATTTTTCTTATGTCATACTGCTACTACTTCAATGACCATGTCAACAATAAAAAATAGTTCTATATGTTATCTTTTCTGGTTTGTTCACATTTTAAAAAGGCAATGTTCAATTGATGACAAGGAAAGCCTAGTATACACTTCCTGAGTTGGAGAATAGGTATAGACTAATTGCAACCTCTTTGGGTCTTGCAAACTTTAAAACTAGATAACAGGATACAAAGTGGTTCTGAATCAGTGGTTAACTGGTTTAAACCCAGTATCTGGAATAAAAACAGATTCAAGGGTTCATAAACAATTTTAAATGGGTTTGAAATGAATACAGGGGCATCAAATTTCTTAAACTTTGTGACTTTCATAAAACTGTGGGCAAAACGTGAAGAGCATTTCATCTAAACTATTAAGTCTTATTTTGTAGATTCTATCTATTTTCAATTAAACTCTGATATCAGTCCCTTTGGTGGGTTTTGCACAGTTTAAAATCATTCACAAGTAAAAAGTTCTTCACTAGCTCAATACTTCTGCATTAGTTCACCAACACCCAAAACTCATTTGCCAACAATTAATCGGATTCAGTCTTGAAAACCACACCACAGTAGTAGTTCAGCTTTCCATACTAAACCCAGGTCCAAATTTGTCAAATGCAACAACAAAGAGAGGAAACACACAAAACACTTGCAAAACAATTGCATTAAACATCTAAGTCTACTAATGAGTATCAAAAAATCATTACAGGGTGATTCTGACACTCATTCCAGACTACATAAATTCTTGGCAGTGAGAAAGCTCACTTATAACTGAGCATCAAATATATCAACCCGTAACAGTCATAGATATTACAAGCATTTAAATAATATCTAAAGCAAAACAAATCAACAAATATAAAGTGTCATTCAACTTCAAATCTCTGCAGACACAATACAACAAGAATCTTACAATCCTTTGCATAGAACTGTTTTAAGGTTTAATCACTAATATTTTTTAGTTATTACTTATATAATTTTCAGGTTATAGTTTATCCAGACATTTTTTAACCTGTGCTCCTGCACACACTTTTCAATTTAACCATTTACATTCTTACAACGGCACACAGACTAAATCAAATAGTTTCTGAAACATATATACTGTGCAGACATAACAATCATCCCAATAATTAAGCCATTCTTAGAATAAATTAATACAGTAGTACCACAATTCAACTCTAGACCTCCCAAACACACGCATATTGAAGTTGGAAAGGTCCGAAACAATTAGAAACCCTTGAATTTAATGAGAGCAAAAGAAACGCAGAGGAAAGAAAAAATAAAGGTTGTAAAACCCTAGGTGAATGGAATCAAAGCTGTTGTGAAGGAAAGAAGGTGAGATAGAGAGAGAACCTGGATCTTGGCTTTGACGTTGTCAATAGTGTCGCTGCTCTCGACTTCCAGCGTGATGGTCTTTCCGGTCAAAGTCTTGACGAAGATCTGCATGTTGATGGAAGGGAGAGAGCGAGGAGAGAGAATGAGAATGAGAGATTGTTTGGTTAGTGAGGGTATTTGGTATTTGTAGTTCGTAAGTTCTAAGCAATGTTTGTGTTGTGTGTTGTATGGGGACTGGGAGAAAACAGTAAGGAGATTGGATCCTCAATTATACTTTGTTTGGAAGCTCACAACTTGTTCAAAGTGTTTTTTTTTTTATATCATTTTTCGCACTTAAGCCAAAACAACATTTTTTTTTAACTCAATTCATTCCTTCAACCCATCTAATTTTGAGTTAGAGAAGTCCAACAATTTTATAAATACTATTAGGTTTTTATTTCTTTTCTAATTTATACAGAATGCACTTTTTAGTAGTTTTTTTAATTAAATAGGCTTACCTTTTACCACTAAAAGTAGTTTTATTATATAATAAAAATATAAATTAGTAACCAACAATCTACTAAAAATAATAATCTCATAAACATCTTTTGAGTACTAACTATTACAAGTATTGAAAAATTATCATGGACATTTTATACTTTCAATTTTTTTATTATTACATGTGATCATTGCAAAATCATTCTTGCAAAATAACTATTTTTTAAAGTTTTTTAAAACAATATTATTTGGTATAATATAAATTTATTATACAATTTATTATTTACATTTTATAAATTTACTTATTTTAAAGATAAAAATTTTGTAAAAATTATTATAATTTTATAATAAACTATTAACATATATAACTTTATAAATTATTTCATAATAGATTTTTCTCAATTTTACAGAATTTACTATAATTATAATTTATAAATAAATTTAATATAAATTGTAAAAGCCTTAAATTTTAATAAAGTATAAAGTAGATATAAATTTCATAATTATATATATATATATATATATATATATATACATATACATACATATATATATATACATATCTATATATATTAATTATTTCTATAATTATAAAGTTATAATTATATAATAAACTATATAAATTTTTATAAGAGATAAGAAATTAAAATATGTTATAAAATTCATTTTTTCATATAAATTATAAATTATAGTTTAATTTTATTAAATAATAAAGTATATTTATATTATAAATTATAAGTGTTAAACAAAATAAGAAATTTTAATTTTAAATTATATAATGAGTTATAATTATTAATTATGCACTAAATTATATTTATATACTTATATAAATAAGTTATTTAATTATAACTGTAAATAATATAATAATAAATTATATAAATAAATGTAATTATGTAATTATTTAATTATAATTACAAATTATACTACTATATAATTTATTTTATAATTAAGAACTAACATATAAACATGTCTAGTGTACTTTTGACTTTTGATATTTAAGGGATTATGATATGTATGAGTAAAAGAACTCTTATCAATTTTATAACTCATTTGGGAAAGAAAATAAGAATTAATAAGACATTGAGTCAATTAGTTTGACTTCGAGGATTCTTACAAAGCCTTAGGTTATTTTCTTTACTTAGTTATTCATGTGCACTTATTTTTGAAACAAACCCAAATAACAATAAAAAAATATGTAATATTGAGTACAAACATACCAACTAGATACCAAGAATAAAAAATACAAAAATAAAATAAAGATAAATAATTAACTTGTATACTATATATTATGAGTTACTGTGAAAAAATAGATAAAACATAAGAATGGAGGGTTGAATTATGTTGGTTGAACAAACTGACAAAGGTTTTCAATAAAATCGAGTTCGAAATATTCACCTTCTTAAGCCACGTAGGTGCAGTAACATGCAATATAAAAAGAATAAGGAGGGAAGAAAATACTCAAGAAAATTTTATACTAGTTGGTCTTATAACATATACTACATCCAATCCTTAACCAATTGATTGAGTTCCATTGGTTGACTAATGCTGCAAGATATAAGAGTATTGTTTGGACTTATAGGCACTCTTAGTTAACTCGTATGAGTCTTGTTTTAAAACGTAGCCACAATTGGCTAACATGTCGAGTGTTTTTTTAGCACTTAGCCACTTATAGTTAAAAATCGAGTATTGTTTAACACACAACCACTCTTGGCTAATGATAAAGTTTCTTTATAGGATATTATTGGATCATTCTCTTATGAAAAAATCAACTCTCTCCACACTCAAAATTTGATTGATGCTCTCTTTTATTTGATTGTTGTAATTATTGATTATGAGCGTTGGAAAAAGGATTTGATTCCTAATTCAAACTATTTTGAGTGAATTTGAGCAGGAAAAACATTAGATTAGAAGAATGATGATTAAAGCCTTTAAGGAGTGAGAAAAACAAGCAAATTTTAAGCAAAAGAAGTCAAGCCCTACTTGAGAGAAGTCGAGAGCAAAGGCAGAGAAATGTGCCCGACGCAAATGACCTGGGCTTAGTTGATGCAGAATCCCCAACTAGAGGTGCAAAACAAAAGCTAGAAACGTCTATGGTAATGAAGGAAAGACTTGGGTTATAGGATCATTCCACTCAAGCTTGAAAGAAGAGCTCTTGGATGAACGTGATCTTCAAAAGTTTGCAAAAAGCTCAAAAACGAAAATAATTAAAGAAAATACAAGAAAGAAAGATAATGCTAGGAATTATAACAACACCTTGCACCACCCAAATTCGTGCGATAAACAAGATAATGATTCGCCACTTGTGCCCTAGCCCATAAGATAAGAATCAATGCTAGGAATTGAGAAGAACCTTGGGCCACTCAAATACATGAGATAAGCAAGATGGTGAATTACAACTTACGACCTAGCTCACAAGATAAGAAACCATAAGAGAGAAACTCTTCACCTCCCTTTGATGAACCCCGATGCATCATTAAGAGATAAGCTATGAAGCGTCACTCTAGAATAAGAAAAGGAGAAACATTCTTGAGATATGACACACTCAATATTTTAAAAAATTTATATTCATTCCAAATCTGTCAAAATGAGTATAATAAGTGTCCTTATATAGACTCATAGTGGAAAAGGAAGAGACAAGTCCATTCCTTACCTAGATTCAAACTTAACATACAAAAATAAAAGGAAAATTACATTTTTTTTTATATTTTTTGTATCACATCACTACTATAGGTTGGACTCAAAGCTTGGGCATATAACTGAATCTAGTACCATCTGACGCATCTGACTTAAGTTGGGCATGAATGTCAAATTTTAGATTTTATTTAATAGTTTTTGGCATTAGGGTTAGGCATATTTGTCTATTGAAGATCGAAAATCACTATTGGAAGACTTTCATAGGTTTTCCTATGGATTCTTCTTCTTATTCCACTATTCTTTTGCAAGGTTTAGTATTCTCATGTCTATGCGGAGCTAAATTATCTATGTTTAGAGTTAGGTTAAACCTTTCTAAACTCTTATGTAATTGTTCTATTTTTCATATTTATTCCTTTTCCTTCAATAAATAAGTATTTTAATTGTGGTTATTTCTTGTTGTGTTGTTTCGTGACTTGATCATTGATTTTTAGGATATTGGAAAATATCTTATGGAATCAGGAACTGAATTAACATATCATATAAAAGTTTATATCTAGGAATAGATCAAGATTCTCTTGTTGTCTTAATATCCTTATAAATATTGCAAGATTTTTTTATATAATTGATCAAGGAATTGACGATTAATAGATAAACTTTAAGCTCATTTTGTTGAGGAATTATAGTTGAGTATTGTTGTGGGTTGACATTTGTTACGACCGGGATCGTGAAGGGGAGACAAAAATGAAAAATTTAATTAAAAAAATAATATTTTTATTAGAGATAGAGTCGCCACCATAGTTTATTATGAAAAACTACAGAAAAACCAAAAAAGAAATGTCTACAAACTAGAGGTAAGATTCGAGAGTCGGTTACGTGTGGGAAAGGTATTAACACCCCAACAACGTCCATCCTAAGACGGTACCTTTAATCAAATAAGCAAAAATGAGCTTGGTTTTACAAAATGTTATTTTTCCCAAAAATAATTACAATAAAAATACAAATAAAGACAAATAAAAGAAAAAAATAAAAACAAACAAATATTAATGTAAATAAATTAAAATAAACATAAATACAAATAAACAAAAATAAGAAAACAAATACACAAATAAAAATAAATGAAAATAAACAAACAAACCAAACAAAGAAAATATTTTTTTATTTTTTGGGCCCGATAAAGATTGACCTCGGTTCTACATAGTTTCATAAAGAAAAATTAGGGTTCACGTAGTTTTAAATTGAAAATTTATTTAATGATGTTTTATATTTTAATCTTGAAAATTTTATATTTTCACAAATTATTTGAAATAAAACATTATTTATTGAATTGTTAAGAAAACAAAAAAAAAATAATGGTAATTCTAATAATAATAAAAATAATAAAAAAATAATGATTTAGGGTTTCTTTTATGTGCTCTAAGGGGTTATGATGGGATTTAGGTTTCCTATTGGATACTCTTATGTTCTTGCTCCATGATTCACTAAGATCTTGAGTTTTAGAGGGCTTCTTTTGAGTGCTCTAATGGATTCTCATGGAGGTTAAGGTTCATGTTGAGTGCTCTAATGTTCTTTCTTCCATGATTCACTGAGATTTTGAGTTTTGAAGGGTTTCTTTTGAGTGCTCTGATGGGTTCTGATGGGGTTCAGGGTCCTTGTTGAGTGCTCTAATGTTCTTGCTTCCATGATTCACTGAGATTTTGAGTTTTAAAGGGTTTCTTTTGAGTGCTCTGACGGGGTTTAGGGTTCGTATTTAATACTCTAATATTCTTGCTTCCATGATTCACTGAGATCTTGAGTTTTGGAGGGTTTCTTCTGAGGGCTCTGATGGGTTCTGATGGGGTTTAGGGTTCCTGTTGAGTGCTCTAATGTCTCTCTTCCATGATTCACGAAGATTTTGAGTTTTGGAGGGGTTCTTTTGAGATGGAGATTGTGACAGGAGCAACAATCTCTTGATTTGGTTGGGAAGTTGAGAAAGTTCAAAAAGCAACAATCCCCAAGCAACAACTCAAATAAAAAAATAAAATTATTTATCTTCTATCTATTGCAATTTTATTTAATATTACACCATCTGATCACAAGGAAAATATAATGCAGTATGAATCCTTTGAAAGTATAGAGAACATAAAAATGTACTAGTTGAAGACCAAATTTAGCTTCGAGCTCTTGTAATGGGACTATGAACTATAACTTTCTGCCCCCTGTGTACAATTTTCTCTAACTAAGTGTTGTAATTTTGTGTGTCGAGTGATCAATAGAAGGGGGTGGCAGTGGTAGATCTTGTGCCATGTGTCAAGACACACTTAAAGCATTAAGGACATGCATAAAGTGTGAGGGTTGATGTTCCATGCTTGCTTTTGATGCCTATGGTTCCTAGGGTTTCAAATGGGCTCAAATAAAGCCCAATTTAAAGCTTAAGGTGACTCTGTGGATTATTTTTGCTCCTACTGTGGGCCCAAAATGCAAAGCCTAAAAGAAAAATATGGAGGCCCAATACATGGCCCAAAAGGAAAATTAAACTATAGTACTATTTACAGACAAATCAGTTGTCCAAGTTGATAAGAGCTTTACTCTATCGGGTTGAGCTGAGTTTCACTCTTCTTGGATTCTTCTAGCCATTGTCGTTGCGATTGGGCCTTTATTAAGGGCTCTTCTATTGTCCCCTCCCTTTTGAAGAAGAGTGGCCCTCGAATATGTGGATTCTGCTTCATCGTCTCAAGCAGATCTATCCTATATGCATTATTATTGATGCGTTAGAGGACTTGAAAAGGCCCATCTCGCTAGGGATTGAGTTTAGACTTCTCTTTTGTAGGAAACGATCTTTGCGTAAATCAAGCCAAACCCAATTCCTTTCTTCAAAAATCATCTCCCTCTTCCCTCTCTTGTTTTGTTTGGCATATCTCTCACTTTGTTGTTGTATTTGAATTTTAAACCTCTCATGCAATTTTCAAACAAATTCAAATTTTGAAACCCCATCTTTATGTAAAAACTCGTGAGTGTTTGGAAAGGGTACCAAATCAGAAGGAGTAAGAGGATTAAACTCGTACATAAGTTCAAAGGGAGACATTTTAGTGGTCTTGTGAACCACTCTATTATAAGCAAACTCAATGTGGGGAAGATAATCTTGCCAAAATCTATGGTTACTCTTCAAAAGTGCCCTAAGCATAGTGGATAGAGATTGGTTAACAACCTCAATTTGTCCATCCATTTGAGAATGACAAGAGCTAGAAAAATTAAGTTTGGTGCCTAATCTTTCCCAGAGAGTTCTCCAGCAATGACTGACAAATTTAGGATCTCTTTTTGATACTATGGACTTAGGTAACCCGTGAAGCCTAACTATTTCTCTAAGGAAGATTTTTGCTATGTTGCTTGCATCATCTACTTTGTGGTAGGGTATGAAATGTGCCATTTTACTAAATTGGTCATCTACCACAAAGATAGAATCGAAACCCCATTGAGATAAGATCCATGCTAATATCGACCCAAGGGGTGCAAACAACAAGCAAATGAGTCTAAAACCCATGAGACATCACTTTTGACTTAGATTGTAAACATTAAGTACATTTGTGACAGTGCCTTTGAACATCTTGTGTCTCATATGGGGCCAAAAGAATCGTTCTTTAAGCATGTTCAGAGTTTTATCAACTCCAAAATGGCCCTGAGACCTCCTTCATGGATATTTTTCACAATGAGCTTTCTATGTGAGCCTTCGGGAATACAAAGTTTTCCTTCTTCAAACAAAAACCCCTTAGACACATAGTAACCTCCTTGTGGTTTTGAGTGACAACTAACAGAAATTGTGGAATGTTCAAAATCTTGGCTATAAAACTCAGGAATGTGTTGAAATCCAAGAATTTTGGCTTCAAGTTTAGAAAATAATGCATGTCTATGAGACAAAGCATCGACTACTATGTTTGATTTGCCCTTATTGTACTTGATAACATATTAAGTGTGAAATTTTCTTGGACTTTTTTTTCACTGTCTAACTTATTTTTTATTTGAACTTGATCCTCCAATACCTGAGTGGTGTTAGAGGATGAAGTACAAATGTTTTCTCTTTATTGGTGAAAGTAATCTCGTTAGGCAGACTATTATGCATGGTTTACTTATCAAATTGCCACGGTCTACCTAATAAGACATGGAAAGCTTCCATTGGAACTACATCACATAAAACTTGACTTTTACCTGATTTTTACATGGATGTCCCCTCTTCATTGAGCCAATGCAGCTTATATGGTTTTGGATGGGGGACAAAAAATGAGTTACTTTTCAACCAGTCTAGTACTACAACAATTACAACATGAACCATTATATATGATAAGAGAACATGCGTTTTCCAAAATTTTGCATCGATTATGAAAATGTTTTCTCTCTGAGACTCAAGTAGTGGACTAGACTGATTGTTGAGGGTTTCGCGGATCATGAGTAGATCATCCTCACATGCATATGCATTCTTATTGTTTATATCGTCAGAATCTTTACTTACACTCTCACATGCAGCCTCATCCTCACTACTATATATGTCATGGCCCCTCATAAGAATGGTTCACATAGAGGAACATTGGGCCTTGAGATGACCTTGGCGTTGACACTTAAAACACTTAATGTCATTAGTACAAGTGGATGCAACATGCTCATATTTCTTTTGAAAATTTTATTTTGGTAGGCTTGAGGAGGGGATGTCTCTTGCTTTTCCTTGGTGGTTTTGCCCTCTCTCTTAAGATCTCTCCTGGGATAAGAATCAAAATAAGAACTTCTTGGTCCTATTCTCAGAATCTATTGATAAACTTTAATGCAAATTTGGACCATATCCTGAAAATCTAGATATGGAAGAAGTTCTACTCTATTCCTAATCTCAAGACTTAATCCGCTTATAAACCTAACAATGATAATAGTCTCATCCTCTCTAATACCGGCTCTCATCATGTACAACTCTATCTTTTATGTGTATTCTTCTATACTCATATTTTTCTGACTCAACCTATGAAGTTTATCCATCAACACTCTACAGTAATAGGAGGGTATATCCCTACGTCTCAAAGCACTCCTAAGCCCATTCCAATATAATATGGGAGGCTCTTGATGGAGACGTCTTTCTCTCACTACTACAGATCACCAATGCATGGCATGACTTTAGAAACACAGGGTCGCTAAAGGAACTTTTCTATCTTCGCTCACTTGATGACACTCAAATAATTGTTCCACTTTCATCTCCCAATCTAAAAGGGTTTCAACATCTTCTTTGCCATAGAAATGGGGAACTTCTACCTTGGTCTCTCTGACTTTTCTCTTTTTTCTTTGCCTTTTGATGAGGTATTTCTGGTAAAAATCAGCTAGCTTAAGGGTATCTCTCTCATACCTCTCACCCCCCGTCTCTGTTCTCCTAGAGGTACTTGTTGTTTTTTATTTTTCCTTCTTTCTCAAGGTCTTGAGTTCCTCATCAACAAGGGCAAATTGAAGTTCAGTGCTTATTCTCAAAGATTGAAGTTCATTCAAAATCAATTTTAAGTCAGATTTGTTGCCACTAGACTCATTGCCACTAGAATGAGGAGAAGGTTGAGACATCTTTGAGCTTTCTATAAAAGGTTTTCACATAGAAAAAGAATAAGCTAAGTACAACAGGAGGATTCTTAGGAAAGAGAGGCGAGTCACTTGGACAACTTAAGTATCAAGTCTTTCCTAGCCAGAACCTTATACCACTATACTTAGACAAACCTTTGTCTTAGTGAAAACTCTTGAACACAAACGAAGGCGACACACACTAAGCTAAAAAGTTGTAAAATTGTAAGAATTGTAAACTAGGTGTTTCCTAGGTGAGGCTCATTGGCACCTTTGGACCTTTGAGACACACTCACCATCTACTTGAAATATTAGTCCACTAATTGAAATGTTTAAACAATTACAACTCAAAGAAAATACAATCACTCTTGGTACAAGAATTTTAAGTTATGTTTAAGAAATTTGGTTCTTCAAGTGTTTGTCACTCCTCTCCACAAGTGTTTCATGCTCAGCGCCGCTGCACTTGGTAGTCCTCTCTTTGTGAGCACAAGCTTGTCCTTATGATACCAAAGAAGAGTTAAATCCTTTCTCTCAACTTGATGTCCAACTCTCTAATGCTATATAACATAAGAGGCTAAGAAGTGAAAGCAATAATAGTGAAATTTGAAATGCTAAACTCAAATTGGAATATTTTGTAACAAACTTCAAAGAATGAGAAACAATTGACTAGCAAGAAATTAAGGTACACAAGAAAAATTAGCCACACAAAACATATTCATAAAGAAAGGTACTAGAATGGATTAGAACAAACAAAATAAAATTCCATAGTGAAATTTAGCAGCAATTTGTTTGATTTACTATTCTTGGTATAGTTTGCATTTTGTTTCAAAATTTTACCACACAAACTTCAAGGTGTATATGAAAATTTGCCGCCGGTTTCAAGTCAATTGGAATTTTGGTGTGGATGCATTAATTTTTTCAAAATCAGCGCTCAAACTACACTATCCACTATTTTTTTTCACTCTCATTTTTCTTGCATCTGAGGTTTAAAAACTTTATGTAAAATTTTCCTTTTACAATTTGAAACTGCCTTTTTAGTATGTTGTATTAATTTCTCAAATGATTCAAATTCAAAATTTTAGCCTCAAATTCACCGTATCCAATTTTTAATAAATCAAACCAGGCACTCAGTTTTTGAAGAACACTTGTTATTTGCAATTTGGAAGAAACCTGAAGGAATTCAAACAAGAGAGGATGAACTACTAGACATAATGGAATTATTTCTTCAAGAACCCATCAATGATATAATGACAAGCATATGAAGTCAAATTCAAAATTAAAAATGCACCAAACAGCTCATACGATCATAAAATCCAAACAACTTACCACAATTGACTAGTAAAGCAAGAAAATGAAATTGAAACAAAGTACTACTTGAATTTTATGACATGTATGAAATTACAAGACTTAGGACAACTTGAATATGGATTTAAAAATAATTAAGAGACAAACCAATCAGTTTTACTAAATTAAAATGAACAAAAACTCAAAAAAATTAAAAGCAAACAACACAAACTCAAGAACACCTAATGAACATGAATTTGGATGGTTTAAGAAGATAGAATTCAATTGAACCAATTAAATGGATATTCAAATAATATAAATGGTCAAAAACATTCAACACATGAAAATTGAATTAGGAACAACTCGGCAATTGAAAAATACAACAAAGAACTTACCTCTTGAAGACCAAAGCTCTTGATAGCAAATAATGAACCTCAATGGCTATAGTTTGGAGTGAAACTTGCAACTGTGAACGGATGGAGAATTGGCAGCAGAATGGAGCAACTCTAAGGATGGAAGATAAGGTGTTTCAATGGAGGAAAATTATATAGAAATGGAAAGGAAGAGAAGAGATGCTAGGCTAACTCTTCAAAGGCTTTAGGCTATGCAAGATGTGCTAACCTAGAGAAGGGCTCAAGCAAGTGTAGGTTGGAAAATTTCCAGCACTTCACTGTATTCATTCAAGCTAAATTTCAAGTGTTGAATACATGAATTTATAGCCTCCCAAGTCAGCCAATTTGGAGCCAAAAAGTGAGTGGGAATGTCAAATTTAAAATTTCTAGATGTAGAGCAACCAATGATCATGTGACACTTGTCGAGTGATCAATGGAAGGGGTGACAATGGTGGATCTTGTGTCATGTGTCAAGTCACACTTAAAGCATTAAGGACATGCATAAAGTGTGAGGGTGGACGTTCCATGCTTGCTCTTGATGCCCTAAGTTCCTAGGGTTTCAAATGAGCTTAAATGAAGCCCAATTTGAAGCTCTAGGTGACTCTCTACAGTATTTTTGCTCCTACTGTGGGCCAAAAATACAAAGCAAAAAGAGAAAATACGGAGGCCCAATATATGGCCCAAGAAAGAAAATTAAACTACAATATTATTTATAGACAAATTAGTGGCCAAAGTTGATAGGAGCTTTACTCTGCCGGGTTCACCTGAGTTCCACTCTTTTTGGATTCTTCTAGCCATTGCCCTTGTGGTTGGGACTTTATTAAGGGCTCTCTATCACTTTAGTAACCACGGAATGCATCTCCCTAATTTTAAGGAATTAGTTGAGACTTAAACATAGTTAAGTGTAGTTTTTGTCTTTTGAGACTCCTCGCTTGGCCAAATTCAATGGTTATAAATAGGAGTGCTCTCAATTGCAAAAAGAATAGGCTGAATGAATAGAATTTTTTTCAGAATTTGTGAGAGTTCTTGAGTTGTGTCTCTACTCTTTTCTTTGGTTTTTATATTGAGAACCCTTCTCAAGTGGCGATCCTACTTCACTCATCCTTGAAGATTTCCAATCTTGAAGGTGACGTGTTCAATCGTATTCTTCCTTATTTACTACTAGAAAATTGTTAAATAGTGACTAAAATTAGTGATCGAAAAATTTGATCACTATTGGTGACCGAAAAAATTCGGTCACTATCAATAACCGAATTAGTGACAAAAAATTTCAGTCACTGATTCAGTCACAGATTCGATGACTGATTTGGTCACTGATTTCGATTATTGATTCAGTCACAAATTTAATCACTGATTTCGGTTACTCATTTGATCACAAATTCAATCATAGATTTGATTATATATTTTATTACAAATTTGATCACAAATTCGGAGTATTTAACAAAGCGACAAAAGAGGAGGTGGCGATAGTGAAAGAGTAGGGGGATTGGTGGGTTGAGGTAAGGGGTCATTGTGGATGGGAGGAGGGTAAAACAGTGAGGCCTTGTTGCGAGCAACACATTTAGAGGGGGTGAAGGTGGAACTGGAAGTGTCGAGATTGGCAGACTCGCCTATTAGCTCCGACGCAGCGGCAAGGTGATACAGGCTCTGATATCCGGGAATCTGTGGCCGAGGGAGCAGCGTCGCAACGTTTCTCCACTATGGGAAAGAGAACGAGAAGGGAAGGGGTATAGGGGAAAAATAAAATTGCGTGAGTGAATGTGAAAATGTGGTTTTAAAGGAGATAGTGAGGAGAGGAATGAGATCGAAAGATTGAAAAAGAGGAACTATAATAAACGTGTCAGTAAATTTTATCAATTTACAATTGTGCATAATATTTAAAATTTTTATTAAATTAAAAAAATATCGTTTAGTGACATTTGAAAAAAAATACTATACATTAATTTAAATATATTTATTATAATAAAAAATATTATAATATTATTTATTTTGTTTGTAGTGACATTTATGTAAAAAAAACTTATTTTAATAGTTAAAATTTATGTATTATAACATTTTGAATAAATGTAAAGGTGAAAATGTTATTAAAGATAAAAGCATATATAGTAAATAATATTTAAGATTCAGGGTTTATAACTAATTAAATAAAGTGAATATGTTAAATTTACAGTCAAGATTATTCTTTTAAAAACAGGATTTAAGGTGACAAAACTTTTCATTTATGATATCTACGTTCTCAACGGTATAATTAAGATTGATTATTTTATATTATCATTAATTGTTGATATCAATTTTGTATTACTAATATCTATTTCATATTTCTTTCTCTTATACTCACTTTTCACTAATCCCTACCCGAATTTCTTTGTTCGTATTTATTGAAGGGAAGGAAAAAAGAAAAGGAAAGACTTTGGCACTGTTCACGCATTTCTTTGCCCAATTGATGATTGAAAGTACTAATTAAACTTCCAACCAATGCTTCATGCATCGCCTTGCCCTTGCCATCTTCTGCCGCAAGTTAGGTATTGCATGCAACACGCTGTTAAGTTATAGCTACATACACTTCTATTAGAGGCTAACGTAAGGCATACCTCACTAGAGCATTTTTGATTAATGCCTCCCAATCATTTAGGTACTCAATTAGTGTCAACTATGTCATCCTTCTTGCCCATCATATTAATTTCTCCATTTCATTGAAAACATCACAAGTATGCATTTGCAAATTGTTTTACTTGTTCGGAAATCAAAATTTAATAATACCTATAAGAGTATGTACATTATTTTTCTTTTTAACATATATATAAACATTCACAGTAAAAAAAATCATTAAATAGTAACTAATTTAAAAATAAAAATATTTAATCACTCTATATTAACTAATTTAGAGATTAAAAATAATTAATTATTATATTAATAAATTTAAACCCTATTTTATAGACTAAATATTATTGATGTCTAATCATTACAAGAAAATCATTAAATATCATTATATCAACTAATTTACTATTTCATAAACTAAAAATGGTTGGTATCTAAAATCTTTTCTATTATTAATAAAAATTTATAGTATAATTGAATACCATATTTAAAATAACTAGTGATCACAATAAATAATTATTTATTTACAGACAATTTTCTAAGTCACTTTTATTCTATTTTAAAGACTAAATTTTAGTCAATAAAAATAATAAAATTAAAAAATATTTTTTTTGACTGAGTACAAGACAAGAGAAGAGAAATCTACTATTCAGGGGAATCTTGCTCCCCACGCTTTGGCACCATTTTCTTGGATTTGAACCTTCTTAGAAAATCTTCAGGGATTAAGTTATGTGTTAGCACCAGGACTTGCTAGAGGATTTAATGAAATCAACAAGTGAATGAAGTCTAAGGGATCATGAAGATGATTGAAGAGTCTGGTCTTAGACTTAGGCTTTATGTGTGTGTGAAGATGATTGAAGATGATTGAAGAGTTCTTATTTGTGTCATAAAATCATTTGTCACATGTTTCATATATCATAGTAAGCTCCAAAGTAAAAGTTGTTTAATCGAATTAATCAAAGTTTTCAAATAAATGTGTTTTGGAAAGAAAATTTAATAAATTGGTTTTATTCTGAATTTGCTAAATTTTCTGTTCTAGAAAAGTTCAATTGATTAAACAGTTATATCAGTCGATTGAAGTTTTAACAGATTTTTTAAAACAGTTTGCCTATATAAAGGGAAGACACGTGTTTTGTCAAAGATAGAAAATCATTCTAAGAAACTTTGTGAAATCCTTTGAGAGAGAATCGTGTGAAACACCTTGAAAGCTTTTGCTAACTCATTTCTTCTCAAGAATCATAATCTTGGAACATTACTTTGATTTTGAATCAGTGCAACAGTGATCTTGTGTAGAGCTAAGTGTTTCTACTTTGATCTTGATATACTTGTAATCTGTTTTGAGTAGAATCACTGTGTGATTTGGTCTGATAATTATATTTCTGAAATACTGCTGGTGTAGTTACATATTGCATAGGGTTTATGATTGTAACTTGAGTGTACAGAGGGTTCTGTACAGTTTGTATAGCTACTGAAGGGTTTAGTAGGTTGCTTTATTGCTGGGAGTAGGGTGTGTTTGCGGGGTGCAAGTGTTGTATTGTTTGAGACTGATCTTGGAGATCTTTTCTAGTGGAAATCTTTGCTAGTTTGCAAAGGACTGGACGTAGCCCTTGAGGAAGGGTGAACCGGGATAAAAACTTGTGTTCTTGATCTTTCTTTCCCTATTCTTAACACTTATCTTGTTTCTGCTGGTTACGCAATTAACTATTTCCCGCGTTCAATTAACTATTTTGTTCTAAGTTTGTTTGGAAATCTTTTTTGAAATTGTTGACACATATTCAGGTTTCTGGATATTTCTTATTTTGATTTTTCTGTCAATCAAGTTTTCTGTGTAATTGATTTTATTCGTTTTAAAACTAGTTTTCTTGAATCTTGTTTTAAATCAACTGATTATTATTTTTCTAAAACAGCTTACTCTATTGAGTTATGGGTTTTCTAAAATACTTTTTTGACTTTAGTTTATTGCTTCCGCACTTGATCTGATTAAATACAACTGGTATAGTTGATTGATTATTTTTCAAGAATATATTGAACATTAACTGTACATTCTACAGAAATCATCTTTTAATAGTTTGAATAAAGAATCTTCACCCACTTTTGTAAAATTGATCACAATTTGCGAAAAGTTTTTGAAGTTCAATTCACCCCCCTCTTAAATTCAGCCTGAACTTATTTTACAATTGGCATCAAATCTAGGACTTGTATACTAGTCAAGTTTTCGATCCATGGTTGATAACAATCTAGATGACATAAAGAAGATCTGAACACAAGTTGATGGACTCTTGAAGAAGTGGATTCGTGAAAGCATAAGTCCATGTGACATTACTATAATTTTAGTAGTTAAAAAAAAACTTTTAGAATATATACAAATTGTAGGACTATTCATAATCTCACTATTAAGTATAGACATCTCTTTTGTGACTAGATGATTTGATAGATAAAATGTATAGTAAGTTCTTGATTTTTTACTACATATAAAATTTTTAAAATTTCCTTTAGTGAAAGTAAAAATTAGTTATAGTTATTAATTAAAAATTATGGGACGAGATTATGATTAAATTCATGTATATTTAGGATAAAATATATGTATTTAAATATTTCTTATTAACTTCTTTAGAGTTTACTTCTACTACAAGAAAAACTTAATTTACCCACGAATTATTACCTACGGATTTGTATCTGTAGGTATTACCCACGGACATAAGTTCGTAGGTATTACCCACGGACATAAGTTCGTAGATATTATTCACGGACACAGATCCGTAGGTATTATCCACAGATATTGGTCTGTAAGTATTACCCACAAACTATTTCCGTAGGTAATACCTACAAACCTATGTCCGTGAGTAATACCTACGGACCTATGTCCATAGATAATACTTAGGAACTTATATTTATGAATAAAATTACTATTATTTCTTATTAATGAGGTTCATATTGATTTATTAATAATAACATTAGTAAAGGTGAATATTATTAACAATATTAATATTTTTATTGATATTATTAATATTATAACTAATATTATTGATATTTTTAACACTTTTATTACTACTACTATTATTATTATTGAATTTGTATTACTATTATTAATATTATTATTAGTTTTATTAATATTATTATTATCATTAGCATTATTAATAATATTATCATTAATATTATATTTATCATTATTATTATTAATATTAATATTAATAATATTATTAATATTATTGCTAATATTATTATTTTTATTATTGTTTCTAATATTGTTAGTTATAATATTATTAAAATTATAATAATAATTATTATTATTAGTATTATATTTTTTTTCAAATTATTCATGTTGTTTTTAATTTTTTAAAGTTTTTAATATTATTAATATTTATACACAAAATATTATTAATGTTATTGATAACATTATTATAATAATAATAATTATTATTATTTATATTAACATTATTATTATATGTTTTTTAATATATGGAATATTATTAATACTTCTATTCATATTATTTATATTTACATTAATAATATTTTTAATATTACTATATTATTAT